>JACCDP010514447.1_pt1 | contig 66321 bp, 66 predicted proteins | sample 7445841 | NCBI WGS metagenome assembly JACCDP01 (sample SAMN15323441, study PRJNA562643) | freshwater metagenome | isolation source: river surface water | place: USA:Blue River Watershed | collected 2017-08-17 | reverse complement strand
GTTCTATTCAAGAACCTTGGTTGTCTGTAACGAGTTTTTCTTGCACGTCTAGAACGTCTTAATTGCCTTCTAGAAGTTAAAGCATCTCTAATTGCAAAGCCTCTATGTTTTAATTCAGCAGCAAATAATCACTACTTCTGCACCACTGGCAAAATTTTTCAGTTACCCAATAATTACACTTTCTGCAACTGCGCTACTCTAGGATCTACAATTTTCTGTCCTAAACTCACGAATTTAATTGCTACAGAAACTTTATTTCCCTCTCCAAAAACGTGCGTAATTTCCCCAATACCGAAGGATTTGTGTAATACTCTATCACCTACTCGCCAACTTTCAGAATTGCTTTTTTTACTGGAAGTTACGGATGGAGTCCTAGTAACACTACGGGTAACTTTTTGTTTAGTAGTTAATAATTCTGCTGGTAATTCATCCAGAAATTGCGATCGCATTGCCGGTTCTCTTGAACCATATAAACGCCGTTCTCTGGCATGAGATAAAAACAACTTTTCCTGAGCGCGGGTAATCCCAACATAACACAAACGGCGTTCTTCTTCTAATAATGAAGGATCTTGTAAAGAACGATAACCAGGAAATAGTCCCTGTTCTAATCCTACCAAAAAGACTACAGGAAACTCCAAACCTTTAGAAGCGTGTAATGTCATTAAAGAAACTGCTGTTTGTCCTTCTTTTAAATTATCTAAATCAGAACTCAAAGCCGCACTTTGCAAAAATGCCTGTAAAGAAATATCTTCACCTTCATTTTCTTCCTGGAATTGCAAGATAGCGTTATATAATTCATTGACGTTACTGATTCTATTATCAGCTTCATCTGTACCTTGTTCTTGCAATTCTTTGATATAACCAGAATCTTCTAAAATACCTTGTAATATTTCCGAACCGGGAACTACGGTAATTTGTTCTTGACGATTTTGAATCATCGCGGCAAAATTATTTACAGCTTTTGCCGAACGTCCTGCTAAAGTATTAACTGATGTTTCATCACTTAATATTTCCCATAATGTCGTCCCTAGTTGTTGGGAAGCATTCATCAAAGCGTCAATTGTAGCTTTACCAATGCCGCGACGAGGAGTATTAATTACTCGTAATAAACTCACAGTATCCGCTGGGTTATTGATAGCTCTTAAATAGGCAACAACATCTTTAATTTCTTTGCGATCATAAAACTTCATTCCTCCCACAACTGTATAAGGAATTTGATATTTAACTAATAATTCTTCAAATGGTCGAGATTGGGCATTAGTTCGATATAAAATCGCAAAATCACCCCAATTTAACTCCGGGTTTTGATGTTCTAAGGTGCGGATATGGTCAATGACAAAAGCTGCTTCTGCCATTTCTTCATCAGCTTTATGGCAATAAATATCTTCTCCTGGTTCTCTGGTCGCTTTGAGAATTTTATCAATGCGTTGGGTATTATTTTCAATTAATTCATTGGCAGCTTGGAGAATATTTTCACAGGATCGATAATTTTCTTCTAATTTTACCATTGAGCGTGTATCATCATCTGGCAAACCATCACCAAAATTTTCTTGAAATTCTAGTAAAATGGTAAAATCTGCCATTCTAAAACTATAAATTGACTGGTCAGCATCACCAACAACAAATACAGAACGGTTTTGCCATTGCCATTGATTTTTTCTAGTTTCGCCGTTAGTAACTAAAAGCTGAATTAAATCATATTGGGTACGGTTGGTATCTTGATATTCGTCAACTAGAATATGACAAAATTTTCGATGCCAATAAGCTAAAACTTGCTCATTTTGTTGAAATAATCTAGTGGGAATGAGAATTAAATCATCAAAATCTAAGGCATTATTTTGTGCAAGTTTATCTTGATAGCGATTATAAACATCAGCTATAACTCTACCGCGATAATTTGGTTGTTCACCTTCAAATTCTTGGGGAGAAAATCCTTGATTTTTAGCATTACTGATAGCGTAGCGCACAGATTTAGGTTCAAATTTTTTACTATCTAAGTTCAAATCTTTAGTGACAATTTCTTTAATAACACTTTGCACATCGGACTCATCAAAAATAGAAAAGTTTTTATTCCAACGTCTGCCTTTTTCATCTTGATATTTTTCAATATCAAATCGCAGAATCCGGGAAAATAAACTGTGAAAAGTCCCACACCACATATCTTTAATAGTCGTGCGGTAAACCTGGGACTTTAGCAAACTTTGTTCATATTCTGTGAGTAAATCAAACTTTTTACCATGTTGTGTCATGGCTAATTGTTCCATAAATATTCTTTGAATTCTTTCCTTCATTTCTCTTGCAGCTTTGTTAGTAAAGGTGACTGCCAGGATATTTTCAGGATTCACCCGATGTTTTAGAATCAAATTGGCAATGCGGTAAGTCAGCGCCCGGGTTTTCCCCGAACCAGCACCAGCAACAACTAATAATGGTCCGCAGTAATGTTCAACAGCTTGACGTTGACTAGGGTTAAGATGGCTAAGAAAATCAATATTTGTAGTCATGAATTATTTGATAAATCCTCTAATTTTCTAGCTATATCAGATTAAACTCTCTAATTTCTCTGCTCTCAATAGTAGTTTTCTAATACCAATCCCATTAAAGAACCAAAAAATCGAATCCCAATGGTGAGAAGGTATCCATAGTCAATTTTCTGATGGGTATGCCAAGAACTGCCCTTGAGTTTCCCACGGATGGGAAATTCTATCCTTGGGAGTTCGTCTGTTTTTGCTTGTTCAGGTTGCACTGTTTGACTTTCCGAACTGCTCCTTCAATAATTTTTAAAGACTCAATACCAACTAAGGCATTATACCCCACATTCCGCACTTCAATTTGTACTACAGAGACAAGTGTCATAAGATTTATCTTCATCTTCATCAAAAACTGGTAATTACACACAAAAATAAGCTTCAGTAGCACTTCGCTATCGCTCTCATAATAACTTATTGATTTTAATCAGGTTCTATGATTTGTTGAATTGCTTGAGCGATCGCTGTATATTGTTCAGATGTCAGACTACCACGATATGCCACAATCCGGGAAACATCAATTGCACGCACTTGATCTAATAGAGCAATTGACGGTGATTTTAATCCAGCCACACCAGCCGAAAATTGCATATATAAATCAGGAGAGTTCACAGCCCATTCTTGGCCTCTATCTGTTGTCATTGGTACAACGAAAACAAGAGGAAAGCGCAGTTTTCCTAAACGACTGGGAATCCCTACAATAATTGCAGGTCTGAAACCTTCTTGTTCTCTCCCACTGGGAAACTGATTAGGAAATTTGGCAGTTACGACATCGCCAATTTGTAAAATACGCTCTGTCATATACCTATCTTAATTTCTCCTGTTTCAGCGATAAATTTAACGGGTATTCCCTCTTCTAATTCTCCTTCTTGCCATTCATAAGGTTCATAGTTTTCTAAACTTGATAAGTCGCTTTCTAACCAGTCTATATCTTCTTGAGTTTGAGGATTTTTGCTTTGCCAAACTAGATAATTTAAAAAGCTAAGAACCTCTTGTAATTTATCATCAGGGATGACTTCCAAACGTTGTACTACCTTGTTTCTGAGTTTATTCATCTCTGTAATACTCTGAATAGTTTTTAGTATGGATTAATCTCAACCACTTCGGTGATCATCATTACTATCAATTGTGCACAAGAAATCCCTTGTTATACCAATTCACCAAAATCATGATACTTATGAATTAGTCGTAGGGGTTTAGCAATGCTAAACCCCTACCCGCGCATTTGTATTATTATTAAAGTGAAACGGTATTATACCCCCACGCAACGAGAAGATCAGCATTATAAATAAATACAAATTCTACCAGATAAAATACTTTAGATATTATGGTTGATATGGTAAATCTTATCCTGCTGCAAATCAATCACAAAAAAATCAATATCAAGTAGACTACGATGAACAAAGGAATAAAATGAGCCAGGACGAGATAAACTGCCATTGATAGCCTGTAAATGATTCTTGATACCTGGTAAACCACCATCGGAAAGAGCAAAGCTAAGGTAACTATTGTATTTAGAATCAATTGGACTCTTATGCCATTTTACAGTTTGCCAATCTTCACCATATTCAGGAAATTTGGGATATTGAGTTAATAATAATTTATCTGCTTTCTGAAAACGATTTTTAATTACTTTAGGTAATGGGTAAACAGTCAGAGAAGAACCATCACCCAGAAAATTCCTCTCCGACTCATAATTATAGATGGGAGCAGGTAGTTTTTGAATGCGTGTGGCATAGATACCTTCTAAATACTTTGCATGATCATCTAAAGACTTTACATGATAGTTTTTTTGATAAACATTCAAAATACCAAGCAGCATAACAGACAGTAATACAGAGGTGATAATCTGAAGTCCAAGACGCTTCCATTTTTTCTTGATTCCAGTACGAACCATCCATATTAAATAAATAATTCCACCGATGGGAATGGAAAGCAAGAATAAAATTATCAAGATCAGAATAAATACACCCATTTATTTTACTGAAATTTTGATTAGAATTTAGATCCTACATTCCGCATTTCATTTTTTAGTATAGAGATAAGTCTAATAAAAATTATCTTCATCTTCATCAAAAACTAGTAATTACACACAAAAATAAGGCTTCAGTCCACTCCACCACTGCCCCATAGGTATCTCCCGTATGTCCACCTAACTTATAATTAAACCAAGCCGCAGTAACAACAGAAATTACACTCCCAGCTAAAACCATCCCCACAGATAAAACTAACTTTTGGGGATGAATTAACCAAACAACAGCACTCAAAGCCAGTAATAAAAACCAGCTTGGGAATAAATCTAAATAAGAACGAATAGCTTGTTTATGAAACGCACCTTTACCAGTAGGTTTTAGATAAGGATAACAGGCGATCGCCATTTGTTGTCCCCAGCGTCCCCACCCACAAGCAGACATCAATACTAAATAATGGTTTTCAGCTATCTCTGTTAAAGCTGTTATTTTCAAAATAATAATCATCATGGCCGCCATTGCCCCAAACGCACCGGTGGCACTATCCATCATCACCTGTAATCTGCGTTTAGGATCACCCACTGCTAAACCATCAGCCGTATCCATCGCTCCATCTAAATGTAATCCCCCCGTAATAGTCATCCACGCACCCACTACCAAAGCATTACGAGTTAGTGATGGTATACCAATATAATTCAACCCCACATCTAACCCACCTAAAATACTACCAATGATCAACCCAATCATCGGCGCGAAACAAGCAACCCTTTGGAAGTCCAAATTTTGGAGATATGGTAGGGGAATAGCAGTATAGAAAATTACAGCCGCAACTAAATGTAAGAATTGCTGTTGCCACCAGCGCAAAAGGTTAGCCATACTTTAAATAGAATTTAGTTAACCACAATATTCCGAGTATTCATGAATATAAGAGTTCCGATCATCAATTATTCCCATACCGACAATTTGCCCCCGATGATTGGACGATTGCCTCCTAAACTTGATATTTTGGAAATATAAGGAATTAATTATCTATTTCATTGACTGTCTGGCTGCGTTGTCACTCACTTTCCATCAACCCCTATTCCTCTATGAGTCATCATCTACCCGACATGAAAATACCAGCACCCTGTATAGTCAACACGGGGATTATTGTTAATAAACTGGATATCCACCGCTTACTAAGTGATTTAGGTAGGGTTCGCTATGTTTATACCCAAGATAATCAGATACTCAGTGAGGGTGACGGAGATGTAATAGAAGTATTTGCGAATCCCCATCGCTCTACTTTAGTGGCTAATAATGCCCTCTATCTGAATGTGGATAGTTTTGATTATCTAGAATTAAAACAGTCTCCCCAAAAAGAGGTTTATTTTGATTTGTTCCAAGAACAAATGTGTTTGCGTTTAATTCCTCTTTCCACACCCTTTCAGGAAAGACGAGATCGGCAATTTAATTGCACTGCCATAGAGGCAATGATGGATCAAGTCTTAGCCGATAGATGGGATGCAGAAATTGATGATGACTGTTGTGATTCGTTTTAAAGGAGTTATCACTTCGACTTCGCTCAGTGACCGGACTTCGACTTCGTTCAGTGACCAGACTTCGACTTCGCTCAGTGACCGGACTTCGACTTCGCTCAGTGACCAGACTTCGACTTCGCTCAGTGACCGGACTTCGACTTCGCTCGGTGACCAGTCACCGAGTCAGGAGGGGAAAGAAGAAAGGATCTAACAACGTAGTGTATGTATACTGCCCTACGCCATCGGAAAACCTTAACTAGAGAAATCATATACCCTCTTGGGTGATAGTGGATTGCAGGGTGTCACCCTTACAGGATAAAAACCCCCACCCACTGCCTGAAGTAACCGAGAAAATGTTAAGTTGGTGAATAAATTTAGCGAAATAGTATTTTTCTCTTGAGTGCCAATTTTTCCTTTGCCAGTCTCGCTACCTGTAGCCAGACCAAAGCTAGAGCCGGAATATTTTCTACTCCCCACGGTATCGTAGAAACACCCAGATTTATGCCTGTGGGAACTTTAGCTAATGTCAAAACTATCACCCCTGCCCAATTGGGAGCAACAGGAGCGCAGATGGTTTTAGCTAATACCTATCATTTACATCTCCAACCGGGAGAAGCCATTGTCGCTGGTGGTGGTGGGCTACATAAGTTTATGGGTTGGCATGGTCCCATGCTCACAGACTCTGGCGGATTTCAGGTTTTTAGTCTAAGCGAAATGCGAAAAATTACTGAAGAAGGTGTAACTTTTCGCTCACCTCATGATGGACAAATGATTAAATTAACCCCAGAACGTTCTATTGAAATTCAGAACATTTTGGGAGCAGATGTGATCATGGCTTTTGATGAATGTCCTCCCTATCCTGCCACTCGTCAGGAAGTAGAAGCCGCAACTGATAGAACTTATCGCTGGTTAAAACGCTCTATATCCGCCCATCAACGCCAGGATCAGGCATTGTTTCCCATTGTTCAGGGAGGGGTATATTTAGATTTACGCGCCCGTGCTGCTCAAGATTTGGCGGAGTTAGATATGCCGGGATATGCTATTGGAGGGGTGAGTGTGGGTGAACCTACGGATTTAATGGCGCAAATTGTCCAAACCACAGCGCCGTTGTTACCGGTGAATAAACCCCGTTATTTGATGGGTGTGGGGACTTATCGGGAAATGGCGATCGCCATCGCTTCCGGTGTAGATTTATTTGATTGTGTCATTCCTACCCGATGGGCTAGACATGGAACAGCTATTGTTAGCGGTGAACGGTGGAATCTCAAAAATGCTAAATTTCGTGAAGATTTTACACCATTGGATACAACTTGCCCTTGTTATACCTGTGAAAATTTCAGTCGTGCTTATATATCTCATTTAGTGCGATCGCAAGAAATATTAGCTTATACCTTATTGACTATTCATAACATCACCGAATTGATTCGCTTTACCCAAAAGATTCGAGAATCAATTTTGAGCGATCGCTTTGTTACAGATTTTGGTCACTGGCTAGAACCATCAGCAATTGATCTCGAAAAAACGGATCTCACCTCTACCTAGCTTCATCAATCCAAAATCCAAAATCCAAAATCCAAAATTGGATCACCCAACCATGTTAAGATACATCTCACATATTAAAGTTGTGTTGGCATATTAGGTGGATTTAAACAAACATGGAAGCAGCACTATTACTAGCAAAACTCCCTGAAGCTTACCAAATCTTCGACCCCTTGGTAGATGTTTTACCTGTTATTCCCGTCTTCTTCTTGTTACTTGCATTTGTTTGGCAAGCAGCAGTGGGTTTCAGATAAATTACCCATCACCAATTTTTTGGACAGGTAACATACACCTGTCCTAATTTTTTCCCATCCCATTAATATTTCTTAATATTTTGCAATAAATCAATATAATTGATTCAGTCATATACTCCATCGCCAGAAATCTACTATGGGAAACATCAAATTTGTCAAAGAGAATAAAGAAATAATAGCCGCCCATGGTGCTAATCTCCGACTCAAAGCTGTAGAAAATGGGATTGATATTTATAAATTTTTCGGCAAAATGACCAATTGTGGTGGTGCTGGACAATGTACTACTTGTATTGTGGAAATTGCCGAAGGACTAGAAAACCTGTCTCCACGCACAGATTTAGAAAACCGCAAATTCAAAAATAAGCCTGATAACTACCGTCTTGCTTGTCAAACCTTAGTTAATGGACCCGTGAGTGTGATCACCAAACCCTAAATTTTGCAGTCAATTCAAAATTAGTATTTACTAACCAAAAAATTTGGATTAACTCTGTCATCTATGATGGTATTCTAAAATAGTTGACTGGAAATTACACAAAAGGCTATCTTGCTATGCAAGTTAATGAACTGGGTTTCGTAGCGAGCATTTTGTTCGTGTTAGTACCCGCAGTGTTTTTAATCATTCTTTACATCCAAACTGCCAGCCGCGAAGGTGGAAAAGATAGTTAATACTTGGACTATAAAATAAAAACCCCCTGAACTATATAGTTGAGGGGTTTTTATTTATTCAGGGCTAATTTGTATGAAGAGATTATCCAACAGTTCGCGCCAAGAGAACTGGACAGGTAGCATTAACACGAACATAATCAGATAAAGAGGCACCTATAAGCCGATCTATATCCACAAAACTTTTAGCAATAGATGGCCGACGGTCTGGAGAACCAATCAATAATAAGTCTATATTCAATTCATTAGTCAAACGACAAATTTCTTCACCGGGTTTACCACTACTGGTAACACAACGCACCGCCACAGATTGTTTTTCCGCCTCTGCCACAGCCATTCCTAATACAGAGCTTCTCTCTGGTTTAAGATCAGTAACACCAGATAATTTACCACCTAAATCCGTATTGACATTAGCTAAAACCAATTGTCCACTGGTAACACCTCTGAGTAAAAACAAGGCTAAATTCAAGCAGTTTTTAGCAGCATTAGAATCATCCATTGCCACCATAATACGTTTAATGTTTTTCACGTAAATGTCATCTTTCACCAACAACATAGGACGAGAAGACAATTGAAAAACGTACTGACTGACAGAATTGGATAAAATTGATTGTAATCGCTTTAATCCACGTGAACCCATAATAATCAAGTCAGCATCCATTTCTTCAGCTACTTGACAAACTACATCTTTGGGATCACCCTGACGCAAAATGGAAGAAACTTGACTAGGATCTAAGTTTAAATACTGGATAGCTTTAGCAAGAATTTTGCCGCCTTCTTCCCATTTGTCGGTCATTACAGCAGCAGTGCTTTGTGGTGGAACAACATGAAGAACTGTGACTTTCGCACCGCGAAATGCAGGTAGTTCTTTCAAGTTCTTGAGCATTTCTTCCGCGTGTCCCAAACCGGAGACAGCCAGCAAAATTTTTTGTATCATTTTTACGTCTTTGTCGTGAAGGTTTTTGTGGTTTTTGCTGCTAATATTGGGCGATGGCTGCGCCACACAAGCTAACAGAATGTTTGTTCTGATGTGCTAAACAACCCAGTTAAGTATTTAGGCATAAATTAACTAAAACTAATTAGCAGTATAACTAATACTAATCAGCACAAGAGTGATAAATATTAAGTTTTTTTACGCCTAATTACGTGAAGTTACAACTAGGTTGCCTATTATTAAGCATACTGCTTATTTTGCCTGATAAAATTAATAAAATATGATGTTAGTTATCATTTGTAATCTATATTAATTTTTTTTAATTTAAGTTAATTATTACTGAAAAATCCATAAAAATGAGCATATATGTGTTTTAGGCGAGAACATCACTATATTTTTTGTAATGATTAAATATGATTGAAAAATAAATTTAAAGCATAAATAATTATGTGATTCTAACTTCAAAAGTTCGGTTATAATAGTAGAAAATATAAACTCTGGTTAATTGAGAGGTAAAATATCATGTTGAGAATACAACCACCAACTGACATTGATTTTAATCCAGCAATTGTAGCTAAAGATAAGGATGATCAACCTATTTTGATGATAGATGTGAGATTTTCAGGTATGTATTCTTCCCCAGATCTGAATGTCTTAAAAATGGAACAATATCAGCATATTCCTTTTTTAATGTTTGTTAATTCTCATCTCATGAGACTCTTTCAGAGTCCAACTTTTGCAGAAGTAGCCAGATTTGATACAAAAAAGGTTTTAGGATATTATAATCCAAAAAGTATCGAAGGAATCATATATCAATCTACCTTAATAACTTTAACTCAATCTTGGTTAAGAGATTTAGCTTATCATTGGAAAAGTGAAAACCCTCCTTACATTGAAGAAATCAAAGAAATTGGCCTATTTACTCTTTTATGTGATGGTACTACAGAGGAGTTAGAATTATTATGATTATTATTTATTTAGAAAGTAATTCAATTATGGCAATTGCCAAAGGCAGAAACAAAGAATTAGAAGATTTTGTTTATCATTCTTCAGAAAATTTAAAATTTGTCATTCCTAGTATTTGTTTAATGGAAACTCTGGTAGCAATAGAGAGAGAAGAAAAACGTAGTCAATCTTTTACTCAAACTATTCAAATAGAAATGAATGAAGGTAAACGGAATAAAGAATTAAATAACTCTCAATCTTTTGTCAATTATTTAGAAAGTTCTTTAATTAATTATGATGACATATTAACTGATTTTAGAAACCGTTTTTTAAATATTCTCGAATATTTTAAAAATCATGGTGAATTGATTGAACCAAGCATTAAAATGTTGGAAGCTACTTTAAATAATCCTTTATTACCTGGGAAAAATCAAAGAAGAGATGATTTTATTTTACAGGTTATTTTAGTTCATGCTGAAAATAATTTATCAATTAACAAAGCTTTTTTTAGTGAGAATACCAAGGAGTTTGGTAATACTAATATTCAACAAGTATTAGCTAGTTCGGGAATTAATTATTTTAGTAAAATCTCTAATTTAGACCGATGGATAAACAATCAAAAATGCTAAGTAGAGAAAAATAATAAATGTTGGGTTATACCTCAGGCACACTGCGTGAACCTTACCTTAACTACTTACTATATTTATTTTGCTATAATTGTATTCACATCTATTTGAGGTCAAGTAATGAAAGCTTTTGAAGTCATGAGAACAGTGAATGAAAAAGGTCAATTATTAACCACAACTTGCGTTATTTTATCAAATAAAAAGTTTTTAAAAACTACTTATATACAATATCCCCGATCTCTTTTTTGATCTCGTTCATAGATGATGAACTGATGTTAGAAGTCGGGGATCTGAGTTTGATTAATTCCAATTTTAGGTTATCGGTAAAACTTGTAAGGGCTGCGACCCTTAATTCGGAGAGGTTTCCATTAATTCCAATCTAAACAGATCGGCAAAGAGTTCGTCTAGGGAGCGTTACCCAGTAAGGATTTCAGACACCAAATTCACACCACTCTTAAATACAATATATACATAGCCAGAAAAAACGTCAAGTACATAGCTCAAACCCTTACCTAGTAAACATTCCACACCACTCAACGAAAAATATAGCGTTGCGGGGATTTGCCGAGATGCGTCGAAGGTGATGATATAATTTTATGTGTAAATCGCTGAAATTCATAACAGCTAGGAAATTCCGCACATAATCCTACAAATTCCTGATCTTCACTTGACCAGGTAATTTTATATGTATAGTGGTCGTAGTTAACCATTTTCCATGCCCTCAATTTTTTCAATGGCTGCTAAAACCTGCTTTACTTGATAAATTTTCGCTTTTCCATTATTTTCTTGAATGTTAACTCTTGGATCTCCAAATCAAGGCGTTTTATAAACACAATGACTTGTTCCTTGCTGTCTAGGTTATCCGAAATAATGATTACAAACTTTTACTAAATCAGTAAATTTGACAATTATAGTCCCACTATTGATACTATGTCAAGGAATATTTTTGAAATATACCCAACTTTTGGAAGTATTACAGCTATTTTCAGGTAAATAAACCACATTTTGATTGAGGTTTCGCGTCAATAATGTAGAAGCGTTCGCGTAGCGTGCTGGAAGCATCAGTATTCGGACAATTAATTATCGGTTTTTACCCCAGACTATCATCCGAATGCTTCCCCCTTAAATCTCTTCAATTATTACCCGCAACTTGCGTTAGTTAGTTGGGTTTCGTTACCTCAACCCAACCTACTCAAAAGATATTAAATATCTAAGTCCATTTCTATTTGATTAACTTTTACTTCTTTGTGTTTTTCTGCACTTTTAAGAACTTCAAAAGCTAAGGTCATAGTGAATCTTTGTTTATTTTCAATAATCTCTTTAACTGTCACAATCTGAATTTTATCACAACTATGAGTCATGAGTTTATTTTGATAAAATCCAGCAGATTTGGCGGTTTTTAACATATCTTTTGTAGGATTTTCTAAGGTGATAAATATGGCTATACTGGCATTTTCTAGGGTCATTGTTCCTAATAAATCTCGGATATCTCCTGATTTAACTTTGCCAGATTTAACTTGAAAAATTACCTTTTCTGGTTCACCTTTATCACCATAAAATAAAACTGTTCCATCTACTCCTTTATCAGAACCTTTTTTAGTGTTAATGATTGCTCTGTTGTTAGTATAAGTTAATATTGCCCATTTTTCAAATTCTTTACGAGTGCGATCATCTGCTTTATTTGCTAATGCTTTCGCGCTTTCTATATCTTTAGGAATACCATGAAGTTTGATAGTATCTACAAATTCCTTACCAAAGCTATCTTCTAATCTTTTTAAAATTAAACTGATGCTTTGATAAGTAATATCAATTCCTATCCATTGTCTATCTAATTTTTGGCAAACTGCAATGGTTGTTCCGCATCCACAATAAGCGTCTAATACTATATCATTTTCGTTAGAACTGGCTTTTATGATTCTTTCTAATAATGCTTCTGGTTTCTGTGTTGGATATCCTAAACGTTCTTTTGAGGTTGGTGACATAGGTTTAATATCATCCCAAAAAGACATAACAGCAACACCAGGTCTTTCATCTAAATAATATTTAATATAAGGTTGTCCGCTACTGCTAAAATATAATTTATTATCTTCATAAAATTTTTCCATATTTTCTTTAGAATAAGCCCAAAATCTTCCTTTAGGAGGTTTTACACCGTGAAATTCATAAGATGTATCACCACCTCCTTTTGCTGCTGTAGGTGTTACTAATCTATATCTTCTATTATTCTGATCAACTTTGTTATATTGTTGTTCTAATTGATCTTCTTGAAAAGGTCTATAAATTGTATTAAAAGTATATTGATTAGTTTTAGAATACAGAAAAATTGTATCAAAATTAATTTCAAATTTTTTTGCTCCTTGTTTTGCATTTCCATGTGCAGTAGTTCTTTTCCAGACAATTTCACTCTGATATATTCCTTTATTGCTACAAAAAACAGCATCTAATACTAATTTTAAATAATGACTCGCAGTAGGATCACAATGTAAATAAAAACTACCCGTAGGTTTCAAAACTCGATGAATTTCTGTTATTCTTAAAGTCATACTCACTAAATAAGCAAGTAAACTTCCTTTTCCTAAAACATTGGTTAAACCTGAAATTAAAGCAATACATTGTTGAGTAAATAACCCATGATAATTGGTAAGTATTTCATCTATTCCCCGAATAGCGTGATCATCCCATTCCCAAGTATCAATAAATGCTTGTGCTTGCGCTTTATCTTCTGCACCAATATTATTGTAAATTTGATTGTAATTCCGTTTAGAGTTAAAAGGGGGATCAATATAACACAAATCAACAGACTCATCTTTAATGTAACGTCTTAAAACTTCTAAATTATCGCCATAATAAAGTTGATTAACCATTGTTTCCGTGTAATTATTTTGCTTAAATTAACCCTGATTAATCATTTTTATACCTAATTACTTTTTTGTCATGTCAGAAAATCCCAGATATTCTCTGATGTTTTATTACAAAGTATTAACAAAATACCTGAAAAGCCCTGATAATCTGGAAACTAATTAAGCTATAATAGCTACAACCATTTATGTATCATAGTTTTATGACTGTTACAGAAATTTTACAATTTGTGGATAATTTAGTATTTACTAAGACTGATAAACATTTAGATGATTTGCAAAAAACAATTATTGAGGAACTTTTTCAAGGTAAAACTTATAAACAAATTGCCAACATTTATGATTATGATGAGGGTTATATTGGTGATGAAAGTAGGAATTTATTTAAAATTTTATCTGAGGTTTTAGATCAAGATATTAATAAATCTAATTTTTGTTGGACTCTAGAAAGAGTTAAAAATTATTCTAAAATAGTTAGTTTTGGAAATAATACTATTAATTGTTATTCTAATCATCAAAAATCAAATCATCATCAACATAATAATAGAGAAGAATCCAACTCTTCTTACCATGATTTAACTTTATCCCCTAAAATTACTCGTTTTTATGGAAGAAAAACAGAATTAGAATGTTTATCTAATTGGATATTAAATCAAAATACTCATTTAATCTCAGTTTTAGGATTATCGGGAATTGGTAAAACTACCCTTGTAAAAAGATTTATTGATCTAAATCTCCAACAATTTGAAGTAATGATTTGGAGAACTTTAAAATTTCCTAAGTCTCTAAATTTACTGATTGATGATTTATTGAATGTTTGTCAACAAGAAGCTAAAGAAACTATAGATGATAAATTCACCCAAATATTTAATATTTTGAGAAATAAAAAATGTTTGATTGTTTTAGATGATATCGAAAATATCTTTGTTAACCGTCAATTTGCAGGACAATATAAACCAGAATATCAAAATTATCAAACCTTCCTGCAAATGATTACAGAAATTGAACATCAAAGTTGTATCATTTTAATTAGTCAGGAAAAATGCCAAGAAATGATATCCTTGGATAATGAACTTTACCCAATTCATTCTTTAGAATTATCAGGTTTAGATAATGCAGCTACAGAAATATTAAAGAATCAAGGATTAAAAAATCAAGAAACTTGGCTAGAATTAATTAAATTATATGAAAGTCATCCTAAATATTTACAGTATGTCAGCATCTTAATTAAAGATGTGTTTCAAGGTGAAGTTTTAGAATTTATCAAAGAAAATAGTTTAATCTTAACAGAAGATTTTAAATCTCTGTTTGATTCAATTTGGATGAAATTATCAGATATTGAAAAAGATATCTTATTAACAATAATTCAAAATGATCAACCTATATCTAGAGATGAGATCAAACAGTGTTTATCATTGTCATCAATAGATATAATTAACGGGTTACAATCATTAACCAGAAGATTTTTATTAACCAAATTAGAGAATGATGAAAAACAATTTAATATTTGTTCCGTTTTTAGAAAGTATTTAAAAGTATATCATTGTTCCTCCTCCTAAATTATTAGAGGAGAACAATTTAAGTTTAAGAAAAAGTTTTAAGCCATTTTTTTAAAATTTCAGTATCCAGATCCCCTACTTCTGTAATCAATTTATCATTTATGGATACAATCAATAAAAGAAGTTGGGGATCTTTTTGCTTCATCTGAATTCTTGCATATTTTTTTAATTGATGAGACGAGAAAACGCTATAGCTAGATTTTTACACAATATGATGGAAAATAATTTTTAGTAAATCTCCTTGGGAAAAAGGTTTTTCTAAATAACTATTCGCTTTGACAAATTTAGCTTTAGCTCTATCTCTCAATCCCATTCTTTCTGTCATCAAAATTATGGGAATGTGTTGATAATTGATATGTTTGCGTAATAAACCACAAACTTCATATCCATCTAAATTCGGCATTTCGATATTCAATAATATAATATCAGGTTCTACGCGCAAAATTTCCATTAGAGCTTGGGAAGAATTAGTAAATTTAATGACATCAAATATTTGATCATCTAAAAAATCGGTGATATCATTTAAGATGGTTCGATCATTATCTATACAAAAAATACTGCACTTCTTTTTTTGTTGAGATGGAAAATATTGCTCTGGCTGAATATTATTTTGATAATTACTTGTATTGAATAGTTGTTGATATTTTTGTACTATTTGTGTCTGATTATCAGTTGCAAAATCGAAATCCTGAAAATTAACTTTTACCCCTGCTTGACATTGTTCCACTAAAGTTCTTAAACTTAAATGGCAAAATTTAGGTAAATTATCTAGAAAACTATGGTGTATTAATTCATAACTACCATATTTTAAATCTAGTAATGATCCTAAAACTTCTAATGCTAAATGCTCAATTAATATAGCAGCTTGCAGGTGACTAATATATTGTTGATTAACTAACCAACAAATAGCTAAATAATCTGGATTTGGTATAGACTGATTTTCAATATTTTTCTCAAAAATCATCCTGACTTGTTCATTAATACCTCTAGGAAGTGTAGAAATATGTTTACTTAACTGTTTTAAGTTGCGGTAAAGAGGTTCAAACATTTCCTCTGAGTAACCAGCATATATGAGTTTGCCTCGATCCATATATATTGACCAAGCACTAGACTCACTAAATACCTGTAAACACCCGGTAAATGAATTATGAGTAATCTTTTTTAATAAGTTAATTGGTTGTAACTGTTGAAAAAATCTATATCTGCTAATAGGAACTGTATTCAGTTTTGGAGATTGAGGATGAGGATCGAAGTTATCTTTCATAATCATTTAATTAACTAGGTGTTTAGGTAAGATGATAAGAGTTTGTTTTAAAAGTTGTTGGCGAATATAATATAGCTTTAGTCCCGTAAAGGGTACGCTGCTATACTAGCAAAGTCTACTAACTAAAAATTAAGGATTTCTAACCTGCCTAGGTGTGATTTATAATCACCTAAGTTAGACTTCTTTGATTTATTGTATCCATAAATGCAATGCCTTATCCAAATTGGAAAAAACCTTGATTTATGGCTTGGGTTGCGCTGTCGCTTAACCCAAGCTACAGAAAATGCACAAGGTATTGTAAATAGACATAGGAGTGGAAAATTGTCGTAGGGACAATTCATGAATTGTCCCTACAAGGGTTTGGTGGTTATGCACATTTAATTACCACCAGATGTCTAATAATAAATTGATTTCACAAGTAGGGCATCTATACTGAGGTTTAATATTTGGCAAGAAATCATGTAACAATTTTACTAATTTCAGATTTGATATTTTTTCTAACTCCTAAATTCTCCTTTTTAGGTTACTATATATTTTCTTGGTAAATAAAAAAGTATCTTAAACCTAAGATGAAAAAATGAAGTAGGCAGGTTTGACCACAACATCTCTAATTTTTGATATTCTGTTTTTTACACCACTTCATCTCCAATTGTGTCCGTAATTTATATTTCAGTAACAGAAAATAGCGATCGCCTAGATCGTTATTTATCACAAGAGTTATCAGAGTTATCTCGTTCCCGCATTCAGCAATTAATAGAACAGGGTCATGTACAAATTAATGACCAAGTTTGCATATCTAAGAAAATTCATCTCAAAACAGGCGATCGCATTACCCTAGAAATTCCTGCTATTCAACCCCTGCAAATACAAGCAGCAGATATTCCCCTTGATATTCTTTACGAAGACGACGAGTTAATTATTCTCAATAAACCCGCCGGTTTAGTAGTCCACCCCGCACCAGGCCATCCTGATGGAACTTTAGTCAATGCTATATTGGCACACTGTCCCAATTTACCGGGGATTGGTGGTGTTCAGCGTCCGGGTATAGTTCACCGTTTAGACAAAGATACAACCGGAGCGATCGCTATTGCTAAAACAGACCTAGCCTATCAACACCTACAAGGGCAACTACAAGCAAAAACAGCCCGTAGAGAATATCTAGGTTTAGTTTACGGTGTTCCCAAAACAGAAACCGGAAGTATAGACCTACCCATTGGTCGCAACCCCCAAGACCGCAAAAAAATGGCTATTGTTTCTGTAGAAGATGGCGGACGAACTGCGGTTACTCATTGGCAAGTACAAGAACGTCTTGCTAATTATACATTAATCCACTTCCAATTAGAAACAGGACGCACCCATCAAATTCGAGTTCATAGTGCAAAAATGGGTCATCCTATCGTCGGAGATCCCGTTTATGGTTCTGGTCGTTCCGTCGGTGTAAATTTGCCAGGCCAAGCATTACACGCTTGGAAACTCCAGCTACAACATCCCCTGTCTGGGAATTTAGTCCAAGTTACAGCACCCCCTCCCCCCAGCTTTACCACTTTACTGGAAGTCCTGCGTCGTCGTAGCGGTATTTCTCGTAGATAACTGTTGACTACTACTCCCCTGACTCCTGCTGTGGATTAAATTTTTGTAAATAAATAGAGATTTTCCCTCAAATTGTGCATCTCTCTAGACGGGAAATTAATATCCCCCCCAGGAGGAAAAAAACAGGAATTTTCGAAAATATTTAGAAATGTAAAATTTACACTACTTAACAAAATTAAGTAAAACCATATATTTTGAAAAAAGCTATAACCTATTAATCATAAGAGTTTCCAGGAATATAAAAAAAATATAAACTAGTCAAAGATTGCGATTGTTTTCGACTAATGTAAACTTCTGTAAAGAAAATATCTTATTTTTCTCAGTTGCACCCCTTATATGTAAAGGTTTTGAGGCTTTTCTTATCGGAATATCTTATTTTTTCATAATTTGTAACAAATAAAGGCTCTATGGCATTGTATAAACATAAACTGTAGGGGTTAAACAACAGAAGAAACTTGAACAAAGCGGGCAATTCATCAAGTTTGCCAGTTTCTCATAAAGTTAACAAAGCCTCTCATAATTTCTAGTTCTATCGAAACTACTAGGAACAAGGAGATGAGAAAGCAAACAGAGAAACGCTTTAATTCAAACTCAGTTGTGAACCATACAAATTAGTTTTAATTTAGACATCTCTCAACTAAGTAATTTAGGAGATTAGAGTCCATGACATTAGATGTATTTTCCAAGGTTGTTTCCCAAGCCGACGCTAGAGGCGAATTCCTCAGCACCGAACAACTAGATGCTTTAGCAGCAGTTGTAGCTTCCGGCAGCAAGCGTTTAGATGTTGTTAACCGCATCACAAGCAACGCTTCCGCAATTGTTACCAACGCTGCTCGTTCTTTGTTTGAAGAACAGCCCAACTTAATCGCTCCTGGCGGAAACGCTTACACCAACCGTCGCATGGCTGCTTGTCTCCGCGACATGGAAATCATCTTACGCTATGTAACCTATGCAGCAATTGCTGGTGATGCTAGTGTGCTTGATGACCGTTGCTTAAACGGTTTGCGTGAAACATACCAAGCTTTAGGTACTCCTGGTGCTTCCGTAGCAGTTGGTGTTGGCAAAATGAAAGAAGCTGCGATCGCTATCGTTAACGATCCTAACGGTATCACCAAAGGTGACTGTAGCCAGTTAGTTTCTGAATTAGCAAGCTACTTCGACCGCGCTGCGGCTGCTGTTGCCTAATAATTCATTACAAATAGCTCAGAACCTAAACAGAGCTTATTCTTCTGAAAACAAGCCACTAACAATCTAGGAGATTTTCAACAATGAAAACACCAATTACCGAAGCTATCGCTGCTGCTGATACCCAAGGACGTTTTTTAAGCAACACCGAATTACAAGCAGTTAACGGTCGTTTAGTTCGTGCTGCTGCCAGCATGGAAGCTGCTCGTGGTTTAACCGCTAACGCTCAAAAATTGATTGACGGCGCTACCAGTGCTGTTTACAGCAAATTCCCTTACACCACCTCTACACCAGGCAATCAGTATGCTTCTGATGCTCGTGGTAAAGCTAAATGCGCTCGTGATGTTGGTCACTACCTACGCATCATCACCTATAGCCTAGTTGCTGGTGGAACAGGTCCTTTGGATGAGTTCTTGATTGCTGGTTTGTCTGAAATGCACGCTGCTTTCGACTTATCTCCAAGCTGGTATGTAGAAGCTTTAAAATCCATTAAAGCTAACCACGGTTTGAGCGGTCAAGCTGCTAACGAAGCTAACACCTACATTGACTACGCAATCAACGCTCTTAGCTAGATAGCGTCATGCCCGGAGAGGGATATAATTGTTAGATGGGAATCGCCCCGAATGGGGGTCACCAGTTGTTCATGGGGAGTCACTGCGTAAGTTAGGTCAACATCTAACTAGGAATTAAGTGGCGTTAAGACCTCCAAGATCACCCTGGTTCACCTAGCAATTGGATCTAGCTCCGGGCATCGTTTTATCTCCAGATAACTGAAGTTGTTAATCAGAGCGCGAAAATCACTTGTTTAAGTGGTTTTAGATGGAAATGAAAACAATAAAGGAGAAAAACATGGCAATTACAACAGCAGCATCTAGGCTGGGAACAGAACCTTTTAGCAACATAAATAAAGTGGAACTGCGCCGTGGTGCCAGCCAAGAAGAAGTAGAATTGGTGATCCGTGCTGTTTATCGCCAAGTTCTAGGTAATGACTACATCTTGGCATCGGATCGTCTAATTGGCTCAGAATCACTTTTACGCGATGGCAACTTAACAGTGCGGGAATTTGTCCGCAATGTTGCTAAATCAGAACTCTACAAAGCTAAATTCTTCTATAACAGTTTCCAAACTCGGTTAATTGAACTCAACTATAAACATTTGTTGGGTCGCGCACCATACAATGAGTCAGAAGTGACCTACCACTTGGACTTATATATTAACCAAGGTTACGACGCGGAAATTGATTCCTACATTGATTCTGAAGAATATCAAAACAGCTTTGGTGACAATGTAGTTCCTTACTATCGCGGTTTTGATTTTCAAGCAGGACAGAGTGCATCTGGTTTTACTCGGATGTTCCGTTTATATCGTGGTTATGCTAACAGCGATACTGCTCAAGTCGAAGGTTCTAAATCTCGTTTAGCGCGGGAATTAGCAAGTAATAAAACCTCCTCAGTTGTGGGTCCATCCGGTAGTAATGATAACTGGGGTTTCCGTCCATCTGCGGATAACGCTCCTAAGCAGAATCTCGGTAATGCTGTAGGGCAATCGGATCGCGTTTACCGTGTTGAAGTCGCAGGCATTCGCAATCCAGGATACCCCAGCGTGCGGCGTAGCAGCACAGTATTCATTGTACCTTATGAGCGCCTTTTAGACAAAATGCAGCAAATTCATCGAGTTGGCGGCAAAATTGTCAGCGTTACATCAACGTAAGGTTTAGTGCTGTTCACCGACAAAACTCATCATAGGAGATATAGAAGTAATGTTCGGTCAAACCACACTTGGTTCTGGTAGTGTTTCTTCATCTGCCAGCCGAGTATTTCGTTATGAAGTAGTCGGCCTCAAGCAAAACGAAGAAACCGACAAAAATAAATTCGACATTCGCCGTAGTGGTAGCGTATTTATTACCGTACCTTACAACCGCATGAATGAAGAAATGCAGCGCATTAGCCGTCTAGGTGGCAGAATCGTCAAAATTGAAGCTTTGACTGTAACAGAGTCATAATCAGACCCTGGCAATGATAGAAACCAGTGGAGAAGAATATTCTGCCCAGAATGCACCAAATCTCACACCAGAGATAGCTATTGCTCATCTGCGATCGCCAGATTTAAGTCTCCGCTATTATGCTGCTTGGTGGTTGGGTAAGTTCCGAGTTAGTCAGCTAGAAGCCATAGATGCACTCGTCGCTGCATTAGAGGATGAAGCCGACAGAACAGAACTAGGAGGTTATCCCTTACGGCGTAATGCCGCCAGGGCGCTTGGTAAATTAGGCAATTTAAAAGCCGTACCAGGTTTAATTAAGTGTTTAGAATGCAGTGATTTTTATGTCCGGGAAGCAGCAGCCCAATCTTTGGCCATGCTGGGAGATAAAACAGCGTTACCAGCACTAATCAAACTACTAGATGGGGGAGTTCAGCAAGCCGTACAAGTTCCAGGACTTCCCCATCTTACCCAGCCCTATACAGCAGTATTAGAAGCCTTGGGAGCGATGGGTGCAACTGAGGCTATTTCTCTTGTTGAGCCTTTTCTTCAGCATTCAGTCCCCCGCTTGCAATGCTCTGCTGCAAGAGCTATGTACCAACTGACACAGGAATCTACTTATGGTGAATTCTTAGTCAAAGTTTTGGCCACAGGTGATTTGAAAATGCGTCGCGTTGTCTTGGGGGACTTGGGAGCAATTGGGTATTTGGATGCAGCAGAAGCGATCGCCCAAGCCCAAGTGGAAAATAGTTTCAAACTTATTGCCTTGAAAGGATTATTAGAGTATCAACTGCCAAAACAGTCTGATACTTTTGGTATATCTGAACAAGCTATCCGAGTCATGAATTTGATGGATTCACTCTTGTAGTCAGTAGTCAATTGTTAATTGTCAGTTGCAAAACTACTGACCCTTCGGCTGACGCTCACGACGAAGCCACTGACCACTGGCCACTGACCACCGACAACGGAAAAATGGATGAACTAATTCGGGCTATTACCACAGCAGAAACACCATCCCAACTGGTGGCAGCGGTGAAAAATCTGGCAGCAACCAAAAATCCATCGGCAATTCCCAACTTAATCGCCGTCTTTGGTTATAACAATCCCGAAGCGGCCATAGTGGCAGTAGCAGCATTGACAGAGTTGGGAAAAATAGCAGTTCCACAATTGCTAGACCAAATTGATGATTATAACTATGGCGCACGGGCTTATTCGATTCGCACTTTAGCAGCGATCGCAGATCCCCGTGCTTTAGATATTCTCATCTCTACTACGATTGCTGACTTTGCCCCCAGTGTCCGCCGGGCTGCCGCTAGGGGACTCGGAAAAATACACTGGCATAAATTAGATCCTACTGAAGCTGAAACAGGCATTAATCGCGCATTGGAAACACTGATGTTTATCTGCCAAGATACAGACTGGTCAATTCGCTATGCGGCTATTGTCGGTTTACAAGCTTTAGCTCAAGAGGATCTAGTCCGATTGCCTATTTTGGCTCAGTTTCAATTAATGCTGACTAGCGATACTGAAAAAGCAGTTCGCGCGCGTGTTCAGTTGGCCTTAGCCCAGTAAACAGATTTATATACCATATAACAAGGTAAAAGTAAAGATGTCAATACCACTACTAGAATATAAACCCAAATCCCAAAACCAGCGCGTAGAAGGCTACGAAGTTCCTAACGAAGACACACCAACTATTTATTGTTTAGATCGGGCTACTTCCGATCAAGATATTGATAGCATCATCTGGGCTGCATACCGCCAAATTTTTAGCGAACACCTGATTTTAGCCAGCTATAAGCAAACAGCTTTAGAAACACAACTACGAAATCGGGCAATTACCGTTCGTGATTTTATCCGGGGTTTAGGTAAATCAGAAGTTTACCGCAGCCAAGTAGCAGATACAAACTCTAATTATCGCTTAGTTGACATCACCTTAAAGCGGTTCTTAGGGCGGGCAGCTTACAACAAAGACGAAGAAATCGCTTGGTCAATTGTCATTGCTACCAAGGGTTTACATGGATTTATAGATGCTTTGTTGGCATCAGATGACTATACAAACAACTTTGGTGATAATGTTGTTCCTTACCAACGTCGTCGTTTTGGCGATCGCCCCTTTAATCTAGTTAACCCCCGTTATGGTGCTAACTGGCGCGATACTCAAAATATTCGTGGTTTGGCGGGTCGTTCCTACTACAGCATCCGTACATCAGGACAACTGACCACAGCAGATATCCGTCGGGCAATTCCTGCCAACTTCTTCATCATGGCTGGGTCTATTATTACCAACGAATGCAACTACCAACGCAGTTTGGCCACCGCTCAATCTTACGTTAGTAGCGGCGATATTCCTGATACAAGCAGAGATAACCAACAACAACCCACAGTTAAACCTGTAGCTGTTTCTTTACCCTATCGTTACATCCCCGCCAACGCTAAAAATTAGTGATTGGTCATTGGTTATTGCTAAGAACAAAAAACAACTGACAACTAACAAACATGACAATACCTTTACTAGAATATAAACCCAGTTCTCAAAACCAGCGTGTTTCTGGTTTTGAAGTTCCTAATGAAGATACACCCACAATTTACCGCATCGAAGACTATGCCTTTGGTGGAGAGGTAGAAGAATTAATTTGGGCTGCTTATCGCCAACTTTTTAGTGAACACGTAATTCTCAAGTTTTACCGCCAAAGTAATTTAGAATCCCAGGTAAAAAATAAAGCCATTACCGTCCGGGATTTTATCCGAGGTTTAGCTAAATCTGAAGCTTTCCAAAGTTTAGTAATTCAAACCAATTCTAACTACAGATTAGTAGAAATTGGACTAAAGCGCCTATTAGGTCGCGCCCCTTACAACAAAGAAGAAGAAATTGCTTGGTCAATTGTCATTGCTAACAAAGGTTGGGGCGGTTTTGTGGATGCTTTGTTGGAGTCTGAAGAATATCAAAGCAACTTTGGTGAAAATATTGTTCCCTACCAAAGACGGCGTTATAAAGATAGACCCTTTAATTTGGTAACACCACGATACAGCGACTACTGGCGCGACCAACTTGAAGAAGCTCGTTATAAATGGGGTGACATTAAAAACTTTTTGGATATGGCAAATTCCATTAAGATTAAAACAGTGACCTACACACCAGTTAGCACTGCTAATATCCAAATTCCTAACACTACAAAGGAAACAATACCTACAGGTGTTCCCGTTTCCATAAGTCCTAGTGCTAGTTTTCCTGTTGGCTAAATAGTTTGTTAACTATCTGGGGGAATCTCGGTGACAAAAGTGAAAAAGTTTGTATTTTTTTAAGGATTTTAATTTTAGTTAGTTTGCTAAGTATGACGACATTTTAAGATGCCAACTTTACCAAAAGGCAGGTTCTTGAAAATGGCAATTCCTTTACTTGAATACAAACCTACAACCCAAAACCAAAGAGTTAGCAGTTTCGGTATAGCAGATAATAATGAAGACAGTCCTTATATCTACCGGATTGAAAATGCTAACTCTCCCAGTGAAATTGAACAACTAATTTGGGCGGCCTATCGCCAAATCTTCAACGAACAAGAGATCCTCAAATTTAATCGCCAAATTGGCTTAGAAACCCAATTCAAAAATAGGTCAATGACGGTTAAAGACCTCATTCGTGGTTTGGTGAAATCAGAACGTTTTTATCAGCTAGTTGTGACACCAAATAACAACTATCGGTTGATAGAAATTTGTCTGAGAAGAATTTTGGGTCGTTCTCCCTACAATGAGCAGGAAAAAATTGCTTGGTCAATTCAAATTGCTACTTTGGGCTGGAGCAAATTTGTGGATGTTCTGATTGATAGTCAAGAGTATAACCAAGTCTTTGGTGATTACACCGTACCCTATCAACGCAAACGGATGACCACAGACCGACCCGTTAGCTTTACAACCCGCTATGGTGCTGATTATCGTGATCGGGCAGGTATTGTCCAAAAAAATCGGTATATTACTTCATGGCGTGGGTTGTTTTACCCAAATTCAGGACAAAATGTTGATTGGGGTGCCTTGTCTGCTGTATTACTGGTAATAACCGCAGGGATCACCTTCTTATTAATCCTTAATTGGTTAGGTATGAATTCTATCTACTAACCTTTTGGGGGGAAAATAAGATCAAAAGGAAACAGGGAATAACAATACCTTGTCCATTTTTTATAGGTTGGGTTAAGCGACAGCGCAACCCAACGGATTTGTTGGGTTTCATGTTATTGCTTCGCAACGCTAACGTTCCACAACCCAACCTACAAATCAAGAATTTTTCCAATTTGGACAAGGTATTGGAATAACTACGGGAAATTAGACGCTACCCAAACTTGCTAGTCATATTTGTAAGAGTTTCTTAATTTCCTTTTTGTGAATCAGAAATGGGGAAAACAATTCCCTGTTACCTATTCCCTATTCCTCCGCAGTCGCTCCACTTGGGGAGACCCCAAGACCACGCTGCTCTGTGTTCCCTCATTCATTATCTTTGTTTAATTTGATAATAAAAGGAAAAAACAATATGGCATTGCCATTACTTCAATACAATCCCAGTAGTCAAAATCATCGAGTAAGCAGCTTTGGCGTTACTGACCAAAATGAAGATACACCTTATATCTATCGTTTAGAAGATGTTAGTTCTTACACCGACATTCAGAACATCATTTGGGCTTCTTATCGCCAAGTTTTCAGCGAACATGAAATTCTCAAGTTTAACCGTCAAGTTACTTTAGAATCTCAACTTAAAAATGGTTCTTTGTCAGTTCGTGATTTTATTCGCGGTTTAGCTAAATCTGAAGCTTTCTATCGTTTAGTTGTCTCTGTTAATAACAACTACCGTTTAGTAGATATCACCCTCAAACGTTTATTGGGTCGTTGTGCTTACAATAAAAGAGAAGAAATTGCCTGGTCAATTGTTATTTGTAACAAAGGCTATGGCGGTTTCGTTGATGCTTTATTAGACAGCGCAGAATACACCGAAAACTTTGGTGAAAACACCGTTCCTTACCAACGCAAGCGTTTCGCAGATCGTCCCTTTAACTTGGTAACACCTCGTTATGGTGCGGATTTCCAAGAAACAGCCGGTACAGTCAAAACCGATTGGCAGTTTACCTTGCAGAACTTCTACAGTGCTAAAGCTAAGGAAAAGCGGATGGCAGAAGGCGATCCCCGCAAGTTTGCAGATATGGCTGCGGCAGTTGGTGGTAAAGGTAACTATGCTCAAAAGCTTTCTTCCTTTGACATTGATTACCTCAATGCTGTTCCTTACCGTGGCAGACGCTAATTATTAGAAAATATCCAGGTTTTAGGGTGTGTTAGGAAGATAATTCTTGACGCACCCTAAATTTATTGGTGATGGTAGGATTTTGCTGTAAAAGTTTAGATTCTACATTAGACATAGGAGTGAAAATTATCGTAGGGAGAATTCATGAATTGTCCCTACAGGGTTTTGGTGGTTATACACATTATAATTACCACCAGATATTTATAGCAGGTGACAGTTGACAGGTGCTACGCCACGGTGACAGAGTTGAAAGACATGATGGTGTATAGTTTTTTAAGTAAATTCTGTATCTCATTCAAGTGCATACCGCTATATTAGACCTTTAGAACTTATGCAAATACATTAAAGCTTTTGTCTAATTTTCATGAAAGCAACCCCGGTAACTAAAGCTGCACATTGACCCCAATAATCAACATTAGAGAAGCCAGTTCCGTTAGTCATATTTAAACTACCAATGCCATAAAATGATTGCTGGATAAACCACCAAAATAAGTAGAAAATTACTGGTATTTCCATAGGTATATATAAAATTAATAGGGGAATAACTGAATATATTTTTGCCTGGGGAAATTTGATAATATATGCACCTAAGATGGATGCGATAGCTGCATTTGCGCCAATACTTGGTACTGTTACACCAGATGATAATATAATTTGCACTAAGCCAGAAAAAACGCCAGCAGTTAAGTACAGTAATAAATATTGTCTATGTCCCAAGATACTTTCTACTGTTTTCCCAAAAACCCATAAAAACAATAGATTGCCTAAAATTTGACTAAAGCTGCCATGGAGAAACAGTGATACAGGAATAGCTAGGAAACGCCACAATACAATTATCCAAGCCGCATAATTGTACAAAAAAGCGTTAGCAATTGCCATATTAGTTTGAACCGGAATGATCCCCCAATTATTAATTAAATACCCTAATTGATCACTCCAGCTTAAATTAATTTCCCAAATGAATACGACTAGGTTGATCCCCATTAACCAATAATTAATTATTGGTTTCTGCCAACTGCGAATATTATCATCTATCGGAATCATTTTTGATCTTATTTGGCTCTTGCGTCTCTTTTATGGTGATTGAGGATTGATGATAACAAAACCCTTATGGGACAAGGGTTATAAACAGTTGAAAAGTTCATCACCATACTTTCAAACAAAGCCGAAAACGCTGGTTTGAAAGTGATAGCTGTAAATCCCAACGGCACGAGTCAAGAATATTCTAATTGCGATGTCCTGAGCTTGCCGAAGGGTGGTCATAAAGTTAAAAAGCCGCAATCTGAAAGGATGCACAATTGCCCTGTATGCCGTGGGAGTTTGTGTAGGGACTAGGGATTTGAACGCGGCCATAAATATCAAGAACCGTGGGACACACGGTCTTAAAGCTCGGTCAATTTCCTCATAAAGGAGTCGCTGAGAAGACCACACTCACCTGTTCGCGCAAGCGTGCCGCAAGGCATAAGGGAGTGTGTGGAGTATGTCACCAGACATGAGTAAAAATCTACCGTTTGAAGCGAGAACGTTGTTGACGGCGCTGCTTGTGTCTAGCTATCGCTTTACGTTTTTCTTTTTCTAAAGGTGTTTCAAAATGACGCTTTTTCCGCATATCTTGGAAAATTCCTGCTTTAGAAACTTCCCGCTTGAATCTTCGCAGTGCTGACTCAATTCCTTCATTTTCACCCAATACCACTTGTGTCATTCCTATTCCTCCGTATTTTGCATTAATATTTGAGAGCTAGAGCTAAAATAAAATATTCCAGCAGCATTTAGCATAGGGCTGTATCTGCTGGAAACTCTAGATGTTAGTTTTTTTTTAACAGACTTAATAGCGACGACCACCGCCACCACCGCCACCGCGATTACTCCAGCTGCCGCCGCCGCCACCACGAGGAACTCTATCTTCACGGGGTTTAGCTTTGTTCACACGCAAATCACGACCCATCCATTCAGCACCATCAAGAGCTTCAATTGCTGCCGCTTCTTCGGTTTCTTGTGACATTTCTACAAAGGCAAAACCTCTGGGGCGACCAGTTTCCCGGTCTGTAGGTAATTGTACACGGCTAACTGTTCCGTACTCAGCAAATGCCCGTTTCAGGTCTTCTTCTGTTACCTGATAGGACAAATTTCCAACATAAATTGACATAGAATATGGTCTCCGAAACCAGAGAGTAGAGAGAGTTAGATTCGGAGAGACGCATTAAAAAAATCTTAAAACGAGTTACTCAGCCGAAAATAATCTTTATATCCCCAAGTATAGCACTACATGAGAATATTAACTCATAATAAGCAACTTTTTGCCATAGATGAACTAGCGTTGTGGGGGAAATTACCCTAATCAACGCCACTGGAGTGGGTAGGAAACTGTGTAAGAATCTTTGTTGCTTCTTGACACAGCACTTGATGATGGTGATTACTTGCTAGTAAATCCCCCCATTGATGAATATCACCAGTGTTATATGCTAAAGGCGTACAGTCACAATGGGTAAATTGGCCACCTGCTTCCGTGAGAATTAGTTCAGGAGCAGCCATATCCCAATCTTTAGGTGCTGATTTGCCAGATAGGGAAATGTAAACATCTGCTTGCTGTTCAATAATCGCGGCAATTTTGCAACCTACGCTACCAATTGCTTTTTGATTTTGACAAGGTAAATGTTGTAGTAGATATTCTAACCTATCGTTGCGATGTGAGCGACTCACAACCAAAATTAAATCTTGAATATTTTTAGTACAATTAACTCGCACCGCTACAGAACCAGTGGCAGTTTCTCTAAAAGTCCCACTACCTCTAATGGCATAATATAAAGTTTGTGTTTCTGGAATAGCTACAACTGCTAATATCGGCTGTGTTCCTTGAACTAAGGCAATATGGACGGCATATTCCCCAGTTTTATTAATAAAATCTTTTGTTCCATCTAAAGGATCAATAATCCATACCCACTCATGGGGATTTTTCTCCTGTTGTGATTTATAGGTTTCTTCACTGATATAACCAAAATCTGCCTCACCTAAAGCAGCTTTAAGATGTGACAAGATATATTCACTCACAGCTATATCTGCAACCGTCACAGGTTCATTATCTTTATATTTAATATCTAAATCCGGTGCTGAAGCAGTACCGTGATAATAAGAACTCAGTAACTTGGACGCTCCCCAACCTACTTCTCGTGCAACAATTAAAATTTCTGATAAGTCTTTCATAAATTTATCCAATGGCGTGTACCAAAATACTGACAAGCTTTAGCCGCAATATTAGCAGATAAAGCTAGAGTATCAGTAAAACTGTGACTCAAGATATGGTGACAAAAAGCACCATGAAAAATATCTCCTGCGCCTAGTGTATCAACAGGCTGTATTTTTGGCACATCTACCACACCAGATACACCATGAGTTAAATATTGTATGGGCTTTTCACCGTGGGTAATGGCAATATGGGGAATGGAAAAATTTTGCAAATAGGTAAAAACATCCTGTTGATTTTGGCAGTGAGGGGGATAAAAATTAGCCGAACAAATGGCATAATCTACAAATGGTAGTATGTTCTCAAATCCTGGTTTCCAGCTACCACCATCAATCACAACAGGAATATTTTTAGTTTTAGCAGTTTGGGCAATAATTTGACTCACGGCCATTTGATGACCATCAATTAAAACAATATCAATATTTTCTAAAATATTTGGGGGAATAGAGTTAATATCGGCCTGAGTTTTTACAGCATTAATAGAAATGATTGCTCTTTCGCCTGTGTTTTGAGTGACAATAATAGAAGATACTGGTGGGGGTGTATTTTTATCCCCATCTAAGTCAATAATTCCCACTTGATAATTTTCCAAATCGCTATAAATTAGCTGCGTTATGGGATGAGAACCCAGTACACCTAAAATTTTGCTGTTATTACCTAAATAACTGCAAGTAACAGCAGCATTTGTAGCTGGTCCACCTGCGGCTACGGTGTAGTCACTAGCAACTATTTTTTGATTATTTTGGGGCGGAGATTGAGCTAGATAAATTAAATCTAAGGTGATTAAACCGATAAATAACGCGGAATTAGTCATTGGTAATTTGTAGTTAAGTAATTGTATTTTATTAATTTATAATTATTGTTTGCGTAAAGTCATGCTGTTGTATTTGCATCAAAAATACTCCCCTGGATAACATCTGTATCTAAATCTAATTTTTTACCATGTTTATTTTTTATATTATGACTTTTTAGGATTGGCAAAAGTGGTTCTCCTTGATATTCTTGCATTCCTAAAACTCGTCTCAAGCCAATTTTGAGATATTCTTCTTGAGCTTCAATACTTATAGATTTTCGTCCTAAGCGTTTAGCGACAGCAGCAGTAGTAAAAGTTCCTGCAAAGGGATCAAGTATGACATTTTCTTCATGACTACTTGCTAAAATAATTCTTTCTAGCAAAGACTCAGGTTTTTGTGAAGGGTGATTTTCATACTCTTCCATACGATATCTCACACGGGGAAAATACCAAGCATTACCAGGGACTTTTTCTGTATTATAGGGAGTGGGAACTGATTTTCTGTAATCAATTAATTTACGTTGTGATCCAGTTTTTGCTTCAACTTTTATATTGTCTGAATTAAAAATATAATTATTTTTATCTTTGACACAATGGAGGATAGGTTCATACATTGAACCAAAGTATTTTGTCGCTTGCACTCCAGAACTATCGTAATACCAAATTATCCGACTGAGAACAGTTAATTTTTTTCTCAAGTAAATATCAAAGTAAGGCATTGCTTGTGTACTTGTCATTACATATAATGTACCATTTGGTTTTAGTATGCGGATACACTCATCTAGCCACTTGTATGACCAATTTACATACTCTTCTTCTGAATCCCATTTATCATGAAAATTAGCAAATTTTTTACCTATATTATAGGGAGGATCTGCAAAAATTAAATCAACTGATTCTGAAGCAAGATGATTTGCCAAGATGTTGATAGCATCACCATAAAATATCCAATTGCCTTCGTTTTGATAAGATACACACATGATAATTAGCTAAGACTCCATTTCTGCTAATTCTAACCAGCGTTCGGTAGCTATATCAATATCTTGTTTCAGCTTTTCCAATTGTTCATAGAGTTTTTGCACTTGGCTATAATTTCCAGCCATATTCGCTAGGGTTTTTTCTACTTCTGTTTTGTCTGTTTCTAACTGGGCAATTTTGCCTTCTAATTCTTCAAATTCCCGTCTTTCCCAATTGGATAATCGGCGACGTTTTTTAGTTTCTGCAACTGGAGAGACAGCCTTTTCTTCTACAATTATAGTTTTTGTAGTTTCCTGTTGTTGGGCTTCTTCTGCTTTTTTATAATCTAAATAAATTGAATAATTCCCCGGATATTGACGTAAACTGCCACCTGCTTCTAAGGCAAAAATTTTATCTACTGTCCGATCTAAAAAGTAACGATCATGGGAAACTACAATTACACAGCCTGTAAAATCTTCTAAATATTCTTCTAATACTGCTAATGTCTGCACATCTAAATCATTGGTTGGTTCATCTAAAATTAAGACATTGGGCGCACTAATGAGAATACGCAATAAAAATAAGCGGCGTTTTTCTCCTCCAGAAAGTTTATTAATGGGTGCATATTGTTGATTTCCTGGAAACAAAAATCTTTCTAACATTTGGGAAGCCGTGATTTTTGTGCCGTCGGATATTTGGATAAATTCCCCTTCTTCTTTAATATAATCAATTACGCGCTGATCCTCATTTACAGCAGTTAACAATTCTTCTGAATGTTGATTGAAATAGCCAATGTGAATTGTACTACCAATTTCTACCGTACCAGAATCTGGTGGAATTTTGGCAGTCATAATATCCATTAAAGTAGATTTTCCTGCGCCATTTGCGCCAATAATGCCAATTCTATCTTCCGGACTAAATTCATAAGTAAAATTATTAATTAAAGTTCTACCATTGTAGCCTTTACTAACATTTTTGAGTTCAATTACTTTTTTACCAATGCGACGGCCAACTGTAGAAATATCAACCTTACCGTTCAGTTGTTTAAACTCAGTGTCTCGTAGTGCATGAGCGCGTTCAATTCTCGCTTTCTGCTTGGTACTTCTAGCTTTTGGTCCTTTTTTTAACCATTCTAATTCACGACGTAAAATACCTTGATGTTTACGTTGAGTGCTAAGAGCAGATTCCTCAGCCAAGGCTTTCTTTTCTAAATAATAGGAATAATTTCCTGTATAATTGTAAATATCACCGCGATCAATTTCGATAATTCTATTAGTAACTTTATCTAAAAAATAACGATCATGGGTAATTAATAAAAGTGCGCCGCGATAGCGATTTAAATAACTTTGCAACCATTCTACAGATAAAGCATCTAAATGGTTGGTCGGTTCATCCATTAACAATAAATCTGGTTCTGATATCAAAGCTGCGGCTAAAGCGATGCGTTTGCGGTATCCTCCTGATAATGTCCCGACTTTGACATCAAAATCAGCAATTCCTAACTTTGTTAGAATAATTTTAGCGTTAGTTTCTAATTCCCATGCACCAGTAGCATCCATGCGTTGCATCACACTGGAAAGACGGGACATTAATTGACTATTTTCGGGATAATGTGCCAATTTATCAGATAATTCTTCATACTCTTTGACCAGGTTCATTTGTTCACCACTGTCAGCAAATACCTGTTCTAAAACAGTATGATTTTCATCCATATCTGGCTGTTGAGGCAAGTAAACAATTTTCGCGCCAGAGTTAACTAAAATTTGCCCGCTATCAATTGGTTCTAGTCCAGCAATCATTTTTAATAAAGTTGATTTACCAGAACCATTTGTACCGATTAAACCAACTTTATCATTATTATCAAGACTAAAATTTGTATCTTTTAAAAGTTCTTTAATTCCAAAATCTTTTTTAACTGATTGTAGTGTAATAATGCTCATATTATGTGGTATTTAGTAATTAAGAATGAGGTGGGCATTGCCCACCTTACAGATGATTGTAACCCTGATTTTAGACAAATAAATCGAGAGGTAAATGTCCATACATTTCGTTAACTCCTCCCGCTTGATAGGACTGGCAAGATACTAACACTCCCCGATGATGTCCAGAATAAGAATCGAGATAACACAAGCCATTTTTGCCATTCAATTTGATGTAAACTGGGCCTTCTGGTTCAGGTAAATCCATTGGTGCTTGATAACCCAAAGCACGAGAATAGGTTTTCATCGCTAAAATTCCTTCTTCGGCGGTATCAGCACAAATACCTAATATTTGATAGTCCGTCAAACTGGTAAGAAAAATTAATGCCTCACGGGTAACAATTTTTTCTGACGGTTTGAGGATAGGGGCAATATCGAGACAGTTAAATTTGTTGAGTATTTTTTTGGCTTCTTGGAGTGTGAGTTTCTGGTGATTGGAAGTAGACATAATTATTGATTTGTCTAGTGTTAGGTCTGGTTCAGGTTAGCGGATGGAGATTTGCTCAGATTACTAGCATTGGGGAACAAAATCAAGATTGATATGGGATATCCCCTCAGTTTAGGTGGGAATGTTTGTTTTGTTGGGTGTGTTTACTGATAATTACCACATCTGACCTTTTTTGCTGTTACTCTCTCTTCTGGGGAGAATATTTTTCTAATATAATTCCCAAAACTGTTCTTTGCCAATTTAATAGTTGCTAATTTTTCGAGATCATCTCTCCTGGGAGGAACTGCATTTTGGCTACAATAACACAGATAGATATGAAAATGTTGACATACAAGTCTTGTGTTGTAAACAATCCAAAATCGAAAATCCAAAATTGAATGACGATAGATGGTAATATGTTCCCCAAATAAAATTACTGTATCTATTGATTCCACCTGAACAGCTAATTAACTCGACTTTGTGGTAATATTAGCTGCAAGTAAGTGGCAATTAATGTGACTATACCATTCAAATCTCCCCGATTATCAAGAAGACGGAAATATTCTCTCCGTCCTCTTCAGAGTTTATTCAACTATGGACATCAGTATATTAAACAAATTCGTTTGGCTATTGGTGCTTCTATTCTAAATAAAATTTTTGACTTAGCACCGCCAGTATTAATTGGAATTGCAGTTGATGTGGTAGTCAAGCAACAGGATTCTATCATTGCTCGGTTAGGAGTAAAAGATATTTATGGGCAATTTCTCATTTTATCGTTGTTGACGGTGATTACTTGGATATTGGAGTCATTGTTTGAATATTGTCTTAAATTACTATGGCGCAATTTGGGTCAGAATATACAGCATAATTTACGACTAGACGCATATAAACATCTGCAAGAATTAGAATTAGCTTATTTTGAAGAACGTAGTACCGGTGGTTTAATGTCTATTTTAAGTGATGATATTAACCAATTAGAACGGTTTTTAGATGTAGGTGCAAACGATATTATTCAAGTAACTACAACTATTATTATTGTTGGCGGTGCGTTTTTTATTTTAGCTCCTAGTGTGGCTTGGATGGCAATTTTACCCATGCCATTTATTCTTTGTGGTTCAGTAGTTTTTCAGAAGTTTCTTGCGCCTCTTTATGCGGATGTGCGGGAAAAGGTAGGTTTATTAAATGGCAGATTATCTAATAATTTAAGTGGCATTACTACAATTAAAAGTTTTACGGCGGAAGATTATGAAGCAACCCGTGTAGAATTGGAAAGTAATGCTTATCGTCAAAGTAATGCTAAGGCAATTGCTTTATCGGCGGCTTATATTCCCATTATTCGGGTGTTCATTTTAGCAGCTTTTACAATCTTGCTGTTGTTCGGAGGAATGGAAGTAGTAGGAGGAAGATTAGCTGTAGGTGCTTATAGTTCTTTGGTGTTTTTAGTCCAGCTTTTGCTGTGGCCTTTAACCAGATTAGGTGATACTTTTGATTTATACCAAAGGGCGATGGCTTCTACTAATCGAGTTATGGATTTATTAGATACTCCTGTGGCAATTCATCCTGGAGATATTGATTTACCTATAGATATAGTTAAGGGTAATTTAGAATTTCATCATGTTACCTTTGTTTATCACAATAGAACCCCAATTATTAAAGATTTATCTTTAGAAATTCTGGCGGGAAATACAATTGCTATTGTTGGTTCAACGGGTTCAGGTAAAAGCACTTTAGTTAAACTATTGCTGCGGTTTTATGAAGTGGAAAATGGTAAAATTACTTTAGATGGCATTGATTTACAACAATTAAATTTGCGAGATTTACGCCGTTGTATTGGGTTAGTGAGTCAGGATGTATTTTTATTTCATGGTACGGTAGCAGAAAATATTGCCTATGGTACTTTTACTGCCAGTAATGAAGATATTATTATGGCGGCAAAAATTGCCGAAGCCCATGATTTTATTATGAATTTGCCCCAAGGTTATGAGACAATTGTAGGAGAGAGGGGGCAAAAGTTATCTGGAGGACAAAGACAACGAATTGCGATCGCTCGTGCAGTCTTAAAAGATCCGCCAATTTTAATTTTAGATGAAGCTACCTCAGCAGTAGATAATGAAACTGAAGCTGCTATTCAACGTTCCTTAGAGCGGATTACAGTAAATCGGACTACAATAGCGATCGCCCACCGTCTTTCCACCATTCGCAATGCTGACTGCATTTATGTCATGGAACATGGTAAATTAGTTGAAGCCGGAACTCACGAACAACTATTAGACAAAAATGGCATTTATGCAAGTCTTTGGAGTGTCCAATCTGGGTTAAAATAAACAAAATAAAATTAACAAAAATTACCAATTAATCATCATGTTTAGTATTCCCCAACCAGAAACAGAAGAGAATAAATGGCGAGGACAATTAGATAGATTTGTCAAAGACAACCAACCAGAATTAGCAGCACTTTTTTGGGGTTTATGGTTAGAAAATGGCAATGGTCAGGGTACTATCGGTATTAATTTACTTCCCCAACCCCATTTTGTTTATTGTCCCCAAACTGAAATAGAAAAATTAAATGAGCGAGTCGAAAACCGACTTCAAGAACTTTTGGGAATTATTGATAATAACAAACCAGAAACCGAAGTAGTGATGATTGCTATTGGTAAAGGAGAAATTAAACTAATTCAATTTGCACCTAAATTATCACCAGAAACCTATTTTCATGAATTAGGAAAAAATATAAATGAATTAATGGATTTACTAGAACAGCGATTAGTAGCACAAATCAAATAATATTGATTATTTTTCAAGTTCGTAGTCAGCTATTTATTGCTGTATGGACTTTGAGGAGTAAATTCCTCACTACGAACTTGAAGTTTTGGTTAGAAAATAGAGTCATGATCGAATTTTTAACCCCAGAAATGGCCAATCAATATTTAACCCTCATGCAAACAGAAAAATTACAAAAAGCATTTGCTGGCTCAAATCTATAAAAGACTCAAATTCTCAAGTTCAATTTTATCATTAGTAAAATTCTTATCTGTTCCCTGTTCCCTGTTCTCAGATAAGATAGACTGATTAGCAACCAACTTGTCGGAAAAGATAAATTGGTCTGTTTCCCTAATGACAAGGTTTTTAAAAGTACATGAACAAAAGATTTATTTTAACTCTGATTTCTAGCCCCGTATTGTTCACATCTGTTATATCTATGGTGATGATGGCTAGACCTGCTCATGCTAGTCAAACCATTGACCCTGCTGGGACTCACCTATCTTGTGTTATATCGCCACATTCAGCAACACCAAAACAGGTATGTATTCAGGTAAGTAATACTCCTCGCATTGTTGCTCAAGAAGCGATACAAATAGCACAAGGAGATAAAAATAATCCTGATGAGTTAGTTTTTTCTGAAGAAGACAGCGATCTAGCTATCAAGTTATTTGGGTGTGATTGCCCAGTTTGTATCAATGCGGCTCGGCAATTAAACGGTTTAGCACCTTTACCAGTTTAATGAGGTGACTGTTAACTGTTTCCTATTAACACTTCTCGAATTATCTCTGTTGGTACTTCGTCGGTAACTTTGACTGTACCAATTTGAGTTGGTAGTACAAAGCGGACTTTGCCAGATTTGACTTTTTTGTCTAATTGCAAAGCATCAATAAGAGATTCAATAGCTAAATTTGCGGGTATTTGCGTTGGCAATCCCGCTTTTTTAATTAAGGCGTTTTGACGTTCTGTGTCTGCTTGTGTCCAAAGTCCTAATTTTACAGCAATGTCTCCTGCTGCTACCATACCAATACCTACAGCTTCACCATGTTTCAACAGACGATACTCTGTCAGGCTTTCCACCGCATGGCCGATGGTATGACCATAATTTAAAATTGCCCTGAGTCCAGATTCTTTTTCATCTTTGCTGACAACATCTGCCTTTGCTTGACAGGAATGAGTTAATATGCTGTTTATCAGGTCGGATTTTACATAGCGGAGTTGGTCAAGGTGTTTACTTAGTTCTAATTGAGTAAACAATTCGGTATCCCAAATGACACCGTATTTGATCACCTCTGCCATTCCTGCTCGAAATTCCGGTGCTGGAAGGGTTTTTAATACTTCTGGGTCAATCAAGACTAAACTAGGTTGATGAAATGCACCAATCAAGTTTTTACCGTGGGGATGATTTACACCAGTTTTACCACCAATAGCTGAGTCTACCATTGCGAGGAGACTGGTGGGAACTTGGACAACATTGATGCCTCTGAGCCATGTAGCGGCAGCAAAGCCCGTCATATCACCAATAACACCTCCTCCTAATGCCACCATTGTTGAGGAGCGTTCTAGGCGATTTTCCAGGGCGATATCATAGAGTTTTTGAATGGAGTTAAGGGTTTTGTAGCGTTCTCCTGGGGGTAGGTTGTAGCTAACAACTTCAAAACCGGCTTTTTCTAAAGATGCGATCGCTCTTTCGCCATAATATTTAAATATCATCGGGTTGGAAACTAGCAATACTTTCCTACCTAGTTTCAAACTCGCCATTTGTTCACCTAGTTGATCTAAACTCCCAGGTGCAATGGTAATATCATAGAATTTTTCTGGTATATCTACTTTAATTACAGAACTCATTCCCTAACCCTAATATAATCACTCGTCTGGGTATTTTACCCCAAGTTGACAACCTCTTTTCTATTACCTGTTCCCTTTAATAATTATTGATGATTGAATAGAAATAAGTAACTAATCTGGAGAAAAACAAATGGCTGTAGTTGAATATATTGTCTTTTTAGGCGTGTTCATGGGTGTCGCTGTAGGCTTGTTATTCGGTCTACGCGGAGCTAAGATCCTCTAACCCTACAATTAAACACTAATTAAACCCACATAAAGTGGGTTTAGGTATCGGTCTCAATCAGATTATCAAATGTCTATTTACTATAGCGGTATGCACTTGAATGAGACACAGAATTTACCTAAAAAACTATACACCATCATGTCTTTCAACTCTGTCACCTGTCACCTATCACCTGTCAACTGTCACCTGCTATATTACACTGCGGCTTAAAGAAATTAACCATTTTAATGAGATAAGCTGTTGTGCATTTAATTTGTATAAATGAGACAGGCAAGATGCCTGTGCCACAAGAGTTTAGAAATTTATGATTGTACAATTTAGCCGCCTAACAGGTTACTAAATAACTATAATTAAAGTACTTTGGAGTTATAAAAAGGAATCAGAGTATGTCCAGATTAGTAGTACAGCCACAACTTTAACAGGATATTGTTGGTTAGCAACTTTATATAATGTGCGATATTGTTTCAGATTTGTTACAAATTCTGCCGCAATTTTAACCGCAATTAATAATTAGAGGATAATTCAGAGGTAGTAGGGGCAGCCGTTCACCCGTACGGAAGTCAGGAATTCAGGAGGAAGTAAGAATAGTCTCGAATACCAATCACCAATTACCAATATGTACACTACCAGTTGTGTCATTCCCGTGATTAAATCTCCCAAAGATTATCAAGCATATCGGATTAGTCCCCATGACTCCAACCGATTAGCAATTATCTTTGATTCTACCAGCGCGAATACTTCCTTAACTTGTTGTGTAGAAATATTTGATGTGGCTGGACAAACACCACCAAACCGCCATCAATGGGCAGTAGAAATGTTCTTTATCCTCAAAGGTGAAGGAGTTGCCATTTGTGATGGGAAAAAAGTAGGCATCAAGGCCGGAGATAGTTTGTTAGTACCACCTACAGGAACACATCTGATTAGAAATACTGGGGATTCTCGCCTTTACACCTTAACAATTATGATTCCCAATGAGGATTTTTCAGAACTAATTCGCAGTGGCATTCCTGTGGAATTAGATGCCGAAGACATAACTGTTTTAGGAAGACTAGATTCTTTTAAGCTACTGTAGTTTCTTAAAAAATGGGTCGCCCGGGATTCGAACCCGGAACTAATCGGTTAAAAGCCGAGTACTCTACCGTTGAGTTAGCGACCCAATTGCGTTTTGCAACTTTATTACTATACCATCAACACCCAGGGTTTTGTCAAGAGGCTTTTAGAAAAAATTTGCTGTTAATTTCACAGACATTGTTTTCTTTGCTCCTGGCTCTAACACAGTTAGGTTTTCACTGGTGTTGAGAGAGTTGCGTCCAGCAGTCCAAGGTTCCAGACAATAGAAATCTTTGCCTTGCACAGTCCAGAAAACTAGCATAGCATAAATATGATCATAATCAAGAGTTAATTTCAACTTACGGCTATGATCGATGGCGATCGCTGATTGACTGCGTAAATGTCCAAAGGCAAAATCTATCTCATCCCGGCTAAAATCAAAGTTGCTATGGAAAGGGTGCATTTCCTTGGTTTGCTGGTCTAGATACTGTCCAGAAGGAATAGCAAACTCTAATTGAGATTTATCACCACACTGAAAATAGGGATGAAACCCAGCCGAGAAAGGCAAAGGTATAGGAGATAGATTTTGATACTCTTGATCAATTACCAGCGAATTACCTTGGAGGGTATAGGTAAAATTTAGCTGAAAGTCAAAAGGATAAACCGCGCGAGTTTGTTCATTACTTTTGAGTACAACAGTCAGACTAGCTTTATTGTCAGTTATAGGACTGGCCACATCCCAAGGTAAATCTCGCCCAAAACCATGCTGTTTGAGAGTATATTGTTGACCGTCATAAGTATATGTATTCTCAGGTAAGTTACCGCAAATAGGAAATAAAATCGGGACACCGCCGCGAATACTTAACTCTGGGTGAGTGAAACGTTCTTGGTCTAAATAGAGAATTTCCTCACCTTCAATTCGCCACCGGGTAATAATACCGCCTCTTTCTGGGACAACTTCCATTTGAGAATTAGCAGTGGTATCGGTGAGGATGTAGGTTTTGTATTGTTGCTGTTGGGTGTCAATGGTAAACATGATTTTTGGTGATTGGTGATTGGTGATTGGTGATTGGTGATTGGTGATTGGTGATTGGTAAAATTTATCCTTGTCACCTGTCACCTGTCACCTGTTCCCTAGTTATTCGTCTTCAGCAAAGATGAAGCGATATAACTCGCTAGGATCTGGTTCAGGGCTGCTTTCGGCAAATTTAACAGCTTCATCAATTACAGCCTGAATTTTATTTTCCACATCTTTAAGTTCTGCTTCTGTGGCTAAATCATGTTCTAGCAAATAAGCAGCTAACTTTTTAATCGGGTCACGAGCAAACCAAAATTCTTTTTCTTCCTTGCTGCGGAGTTCGTCTGGGTCAGCCAGAGAGTGACCCCGGAAACGATAGGTCATGGCTTCAATTAAAGTTGGTCCTTCTCCAGCACGGGCGCGGGCTACGGCTTCTTGAGCGACTTGGCGGACAGCTAAAACGTCCATTCCGTCCACTTCCACACCCACCATGTTAAACACACTGGCTTTTTTGTATATCTCCGGTTGGGAAGTTGCCCGTTCATGAGCCATACCGATCGCCCACTTATTATTTTCTACTACAAACAGAATTGGCAGTTTCCATAAAGCCGCCATATTCAATGTCTCGAAAAATTGACCGTTGTTAGCAGCACCGTCACCAAAGAAACAAGCAGTCACTTGGTCAGAGCTATTATCTCCTAAGACTTCCCGACGGTATTTTGATTGAAATGCTGCACCAGCGGCCACGGGAATACCTTCGGCAACGAAAGCATAACCACCTAATAGACGATGTTCGGCAGAAAACATATGCATAGAACCACCGCGCCCTTTACTGCAACCTGTGGCTTTACCAAATAATTCTGCCATTACTTCCCGTGCGGGGACTCCTGCACTCAAAGCATGAACATGGTCCCGGTAGGTACTGGAAACAAAATCTTCCCCAGGGCGCATCGCTCCTTTGATAATGCCACTGGAAACTGCTTCCTGTCCGTTGTATAGGTGGACAAAACCAAACATTTTCCCTCTGTAGTACATTTCGGCGCATTTATCTTCAAAGAAACGCCCTAATGTCATATCTTCGTATAAGCCTAGTCCTTCTTCTTTGGTAATTTGGACTGTGGCAGTATTAAATGTGGGTAATGTGCGCTCTTGAACCATGCTTGTGAACTATTCCTATTCTATAAAGTTAACGTTAGCTATAAATTAGCCCCGTTGACAAAACTCATTGATCAAACTTTATTTTATGCAGTTTTGATGCACCAAAACAGCAACCGAGGATTTCTATTGGTGGAAATGGTTGCTTCTTTTATAGGTTAGCAATCTGGATCACTAGCTTTCTGCATAGCTATTAACAATTAACGTAAGTTACCAATGAAAGAAGACAAGCAACGAACAACTGACAACTGACTATTTACCTATCAGTTTCACCAGTCCAATGCCACCAAAGTATAGTCCTAGTACAGCGCCGGCTAAAAGACTCTGGGTAAGAGGATCGGTGGATGGGGTGAGAACCGCTCCCAAAATTACTGCGGACATAATCACATAACGCCAACCTTTTAACATGATTTTTGAGGAGACAATCCCCAATATAGCCAGCAATATTTGTATGACTGGAACTTGAAATGCTATTCCTGTGGTGAATAACAATAATAAGACAAAATCAAAATACTTATCAATAGACCAAAGTTGTTCTACAACATCTGCACCATAGTTAATGAAGAATTGTAAAGCAGCAGGGATTAGTAATAGATATGCAAATACTAAGCCGACTATAAATAGGACACTTGACCCTAGAACTACGGGAATTACTAACCGCCGTTCCCGCAGCGTCAGGCCGGGAAGTATAAACTGGATAATTTGATAAAGAATGAAGGGTGTGGACAGGATTAAACCGCTATAAGCCGCAACTTTCATGGAGACAAAGAAAAATTCTCCTGGAGCTAATTGTAGAAATTTCACGCCTTTGGCAGGAACTTCTAGTAACTGTACCAGGGGTTTAACCACAATAAAAGAACCGATAATACCCACTACTACCACAATGAGGGAATAGAAAATTCTTTGCCGCAACTCCTCCAGGTGGTCAAAAATGGACATTTCCACTTCTCCTGGTAATTCATCCAGGGGGTCAGTAGATGGTTCGCTATGTGTTTCTGGGTTTAAATTGGCGGAATTTATGGTGTCTACGTCTTGTGGAGGGGTCATGGGTAAGAAGGGTGGGAAACATTTGTGAGACAATATTCGTTCACTATTTTATAGGGAATAGGCTGAAAAACCTTTGAGGTTCTAATTGAGTTGTAGGGTGCGTCAGACTGCATGAATCCTGCAAATAAACAGATTATTGATATCTGACATGGTTGGTGAGCTTGCCGAACCACACCCTACCAATGTGCTAGTTGCGTAGATCCCGTGGATGTATTATTTACATCCTGCTCTTTGTTTTCCAGGTTGTGAATCAAAATATAAGTTAGTATTAATTATCACTATTAAATTTTTAGAGTACTTTATTTATTGATACTTAGCTTATAAGTATTAACTACGGAGTAGACTTGGGGATTTTCTCTAATGGATAGCCTAAATCGCATATAAGTAAAGGCTTTTTTGATATTGTGTCAAAATTGCACAATATTAAGTAAATATAAACTTGTATTATGAAGGAAACATAATTAACTGTGTTGACGCATATTTTCTAGATTTGTTTCTTGTCAAAAAAAATTTTTTTATCCGGGTTTTACTTACAAAAAATGTATAGGTAAAAAGAACGTCATCTGGTGGCTAAATTAACTTTGCCGGGGGGTAAAAGTTAATTTAGCAATCACAGATGTGATTTGTATCTATGAATCAATGAAAACAACTGCTTGTTTGTTTCAGCTAGGGATAAATCTATAGATTTCTACCACCAACCTGGTTCAGAATCTCGATTTCATCCCAGTCTGAATGGACAGGGATAGATCAATGCGCCTTAAAGTTGCATCATTTTGTAGTGTCTTATTTGATACTACAGACGGAATTTTTATGGCAATTTTTAGAACTATGAGCAGATTAATCAGTTTTCAGACTTGATCAAGATGACGTTACTGATGACCTAGTAAAAATCGGAATTGAATTTTGATATGAAGAAAACAATTGGTATAGGACTAATGGTATTGTCAGTTTATCTGTACAATTCCCATGCTTGTTTTGCAGGTAATAAGCTGTCCGTCAAGGATTCTCAGTTCAACAGTGACAACAATAACCAATCACAGTTATTCCGGAATATATCCTCTAGAGATAATCAATCCGGAGATTGTCTGAATAGTGGTAAATGCAGAGATTAGGACTCTTTGTGTCTTGGAAATAGCTAAAACAGCTACTAGACATCTCGTGAAAAATAAATATGCTTGACATAAACGTTGTAGAGACGTTCCATGGATAAAGATTCTCGGATCTACAAAGTTTGTTCAATGCGATTTCAGAGATATTTTTTTGACCAACACTGATACTTTGTTGTATATAGTTTTTCGTTTAATAGTTTTGTTGTTTACCATGTCGAGACAATGATATTACTGGTATCAGCACTCATGAATAGGTTTTAAATGATGTTGTATGCTGTGGAATAGCTAAGATAAAATTAGTTATTTTTATATACTGAGTTTTGCGGATAGAGCTAATTTCTCACTGTAAAGAGAAGATGACAAAGAATGTCATTACCATTACAGCGTGAATTAAGTTTTTTATGCTTCTTAATTTAGAAAGATTTTATCAAGCTTGTAATCCTTCCCGTCCGTTGATGGTTGAGAACGTAGACGACCGGATGTATTATATTGACTTTACTTCAGTACGTGGCGGTAAGATTATTGAAGCCTTATTGCGTACTATTACTAAAATTTCTCCCAACACGCCAACGTGTCAATTATTTACAGGACATTTGGGTTGTGGAAAATCTACAGAACTGTTAAGGCTCAAAGCAGAATTAGAAGCACAAAATTTTCATGTTGTTTATTTTGAGTCCACCCATGTTCTAGAGATGGTGGATATAGATGTTACGGATATTTTATTAGCGATCGCTGGTTTGGTAAGTAAAAACTTGGAAGAGGTAAAACTGCGTGTGCAACCAAGTTACTTTACCAAGTTGTTTAGTGAGGTGGTAGATTTTTTACAAACACCAATAGAATTAGGTGTAGAAGCCGAATTATCCGTAGGTATTGCCAAAATTACGGCTAAAACAAAAGAAAGTCCACAGTTACGCAGACGATTAAGAGACTATCTAGAACCACGCACAGAAAATATTCTCCAATCTATCAATCAAGAACTACTAGCTCATGCCAATCTAGAGTTAAAAGCTAGAGGTAAAAAAGGACTAGTTGTAATTGTTGATAACTTGGATAGAGTTGCTATTCGTCCTTTACCTTCTGGGCGATCGCTTCCAGAATACTTATTTATTGATCGGGGGGAACAACTACGGAAACTTAATTGCCATATAGTTTACACAATTCCCTTAGCCCTGACATTTTCTAACGATAGCGCCCAACTACAACATCGCTTAGGAGGTGGGGTTGCACCAAAAGTATTACCGATGATTCCCGTGCGTCAACGTTCTGGAGCAATTAATAATGAAGGGCTAGAATTAATGAGACAAATGGTATTAGCAAGAGCCTTTCCTGAAAAATTACCAGCAGATCGGATTAGCTTAGTAACCGAGTTATTTGATAATATAGACACCTTAGATCGGTTGTGTTTAATTAGTGGCGGTCACGTTCGGGACTTGTTAGGATTATTATTTGATTGTTTGCGAGAACAAGATCCGCCTTTTGATCGTAATTGTGTAGAATTGGTAATTCTCAGACAACGAGATTATCGTGCCAATGCCCTTGATCTAAATGAAAGTGACTTAATATTTCAGGTGATTCAAGATCAACGAGTTAAAGGTGATATACAGTACGATATGTTATTACGTAGTTTATTCGTATTTGAATATCGTGATCACCAAGGAGTTTGGTTTGCAATTAATCCAGTTTTAGCAGAAACCGAGAAATTTAAATCATGGTTGAAACACAGCAAGGCAAACACATAATGGCTATTAATCAACAGTCATTACATAGCCTATATAGAGCTATTACTTTTTCTAAAAATCAATTTTCAGTTATCTTAGTGTGCTGTAACTACCAATTTTTGCATGAGTTAATCCACCAAGAATTAGTAACTATGGGTTGGAAAAGTGAAAGTTTTCAAACTATCACTTTGCATAACAAAACTACAAGTCTATATACAACGATTCAATCACAACTTACCATTACCAACCCGGCTGGATTAATAATTGTAGGGTTTGGATCAGTTGATTGTATAGACGATCTCTGGCGTTCTATTAATCAAGTCAGGGATGAATTTCGCAAGTCTTATCCAATGCCTATGATTTTCTGTATCAATAATGAGATATTACATAAAATTTGGCGGTTAGCTCCAGATTTTGCCAGTTGGGCAGCCACACCGATTAGATTTGAAATTACTGCTCCAGATTTAATACTTTTTCTGCAACAAGAAACTGACAATTTGTTCACTAAAATTTTAGACAGTGACTATTTTAAAGGTACAATGAATACCTTAGAAAAAATATGGAGGAATAGCAATCAGCTTCATTATGCAATTTCTGAACTACAAAACCAGGGTATAACCATAGAAGCAGAATTAAAGTCCAGTTTAGATTTTGTTTTTGGTATAGATGATTATGTGAATAATCGAATTAATTCGGCTTTAGCTAATTTTCAAAGGAGTTTACATTTTTGGGAGCAAACAGAAAATTTATTTACTCATACTCAAGAAAAGAAACCGCATAAATGTGTTAACCATTGTGGTGAATGCTATTCTAATAAAGATGATTTTGTTTTTCACCATAAGTCTTCTTTGAAAATAGCAGTTTTATTACTGCACATTGGACTATGCTTTTATCGTATTGGCAAAGGACATAAAAAAGCAGGTCGGAGTTATTTTCAATTAGCTAAAAGAAGTTTTTGCCAATGTTTTAAAATATTAGAACTTGCTGGCTGTACAAAATTGTTATCTGCGTTTATTAAGGAATTAGTAGAAGTTTTATATCTTTTGGAAGATTGGATAGAATTACAGGTTGTTGCTGAAAAATCTCTAGAATTACATCGCATATATGGATCCACAATTCACATAGCTTATGATTATAACGTCTTAACACATATAGCCTTAAATAAATCAAATTGGATGCAGGCTAGTATTTTGGCACATACATCACTAATACACCTAGAGGAAACAAAAAGACAGAATAAAATAAGAGATAATTCATTACCTCTACTATTAGAACAAATTTATGTATTAACCTTAGCTAAAGCTCTTAATAAGCTGGGAAAAAAAACCAAGGCAGAAGAATATATAAACACAGCATCTCAAAAATTATATTTAGCTTTAGAAAGTAATGAATATCAATATGATACCTATCGGTATATTAACTTATTAGAGATTTTGAAATCCCTATATTTTGAAGCAGGTTACTATCTTCAAGCCCATGTTGTTAAAAAAAGAATTCATTCCTTGGAACAAGAATATGGTTTTGTGCCATTTATCGGTGCTGGATGTTTAAAACCGCAAAAACAACTGACAGTATCTACATTGGAAAATAGTAACATAGCTTTAGAAATTACTGCTTCAGGTAGAGAATATGATGTTAATAACTTAATTGGTAGAATTAGCCGTGCTGACCAAAAATTGATAATTATTCATGGACAGTCAGGTGTCGGTAAAAGTTCTCTAGTTACTGCCGGCTTAGTTCCCGCGCTGGAAAACCGCACTGTGGGTGATCAAATTGCCGTACCAGTTGTTGTACAAATATATACAGATTGGTTAGGAGAATTAGGGAAATCCTTAACTAAGGCCATGTCGAACCTGGCGAAAAAATCAGCCATAGAAACGAAACCTCTAGCTGATATTTACCCAGTTATAAATGTTGATATTATTTACCAACAACTACGAAAGAATGCAGATTATTCTCTAATTACAGTTTTAATATTTGACCAATTTGAAGAATTTTTCTTTGGTGATACAGATAGTCATAAAAAACAAGAATTTGATAAATTTATTAGTGAGTGTTTAAGTATATCCTTTGTTAAAGTTATTCTGAGTTTGCGCGAAGATTATTTACATCGCCTACTAGATTTTAAGTATCTTTCATCAATAGAAGCAATTACAAATAATATCTTGGATCAAAAATTTCGTTATCAACTTCATAATTTTTCGGCTAAAAACGCTAGAGAACTTATTGAAAATTTAACTGAACGTTCCCATGATTTACATCAGGAATTACAACTCCAATTAGAACCAGCTTTAATTGATGCTTTAGTGGCTGATTTGTCCTTAGAAATTGGTGAAGTTCGCCCCATAGAATTGCAATTAGTCGGCGCACAATTACAAGATAAATGTATAACTACACTGGCACAATATGAACCCTATCGCCCAAACAAGTTAATTCAAGAATATATCCAAGAAATTATTAAAGAATGTGGACAAGAAAATGAACAGACTACTCTCCTAGTTTTATATTTATTAACCGACGAAAATTATAAGAGACCCTTTAAAACCTATGCAGAATTAAAAGCAGAACTGTCAGAATTACAAGACCCCAGTAGTTTAGAGCTAATTTTAAATATTTTGGTTGATTCAGGATTGGTTGTTATTGTTCCTAATTTTCCCAAACAATATCAATTAATTCATGATTACTTAGTAAACTTAATTATTCATCTACAACCACAGGAATCTGGATTACAAATACAAATTAATAAATTACGCGAAAAAATCCTTAATAGTTATCAAGAAATTGAATATCTGAGGACTGAATTACAAAAAACTCAACAGAATGTAAATTTAGTCTATACCCATGATTGCCAAGGAGATAATTTACTCACAGAATTAAGAGAATTACGGAAGTGGGAAGAAGAAAGTCGGCTACAAATCGAACAACTGCGAAGGGAATTAAAAGAAAAAGAGTTAATTGAAAAATTAGCAGAAAGTCAAAAACAAAAACATTTGATTGCGATTAGATTAAATATTGCCCTCAAGATTGCTTTAACAGCTTGTATGATTACGATTTTTGGCTTAACTGCCTCTGTTGTTACCTTCACAGATAGTGAAATGAAAATTCTCAGTGCATCTAGTGAAGCGTTATTTGCTTCGGAAAAAGGTATTGATGCTCTCAAGGAAAGTTTAAAAGCAGGAGAAAAATTAAAAAAAACTTTATGGAGTAACTCTAATACTCAGGAAAAGGTACTCACTGCACTCTATCAAGCGGTTTATGGAGTTAAAGAGCGTAATCATTTAGAAGGTCATTTATCTGGAGTCAGAACATTAACATTTAGCAAGGATAAATCTTTAATTGCCTCCGCTAGTGCAGATATGACTATTAATCTTTGGAATCCTCAAGGTAGGTTAGTAAAAACTTTAACAGGACATAAAGATATTATCAATAGTGTCAGTTTCAGTCCTGATAGTCAAATGCTAGTTTCTGGTAGTCAAGATCAAACAATTAAATTATGGAGTCAAGAGGGTAAACTATTAAAAACTTTAGTAGGTCATACATCTGTTGTTAATAGTGTCAGTTTTCATCCTGATGGTAATGTAATTGCCTCTGCAAGTACAGATAAAACTATAAAATTGTGGAGTCAAGAAGGTAAACTATTAAAAACTTTAGTTGGTCATAAAGATGCTGTTTTAGCTGTAGCTTGGTCTAATGATGGCAAAATTCTTGCTTCTAGCAGTGCTGATAAAACTATAAAATTTTGGAGTCGGGACGGTCAATTATTAAAAACTTTACCAGCCCATGAAGATGGGATTTTATCTGTAGCTTGGTCGCCTGATAGTAATCTTTTAGCTTCTGCTAGTAAGGATAAAACTATCAAATTATGGAATCGAGACGGTAAATTATTGCAAACTCTTTCTGGACACACTAGTGCTGTTATTAGTGTCAATTTTAGCCATGATGGTCATACTATTGCATCTGCAAGCATGGATGAAACAGTTAAACTTTGGAGTCTTAATGGTAATTTACTGGGAACTTTGCGCGGACATAATAGTTGGGTAAATAGTGTCAGTTTTAGTCCTGATGGACACACTTTGGCTTCTGGTAGTAAAGATAAAACTATTATTCTCTGGCGTTGGGATAGTTTAATTTTACGTAATCCTCAAGCCAATGATGATTGGGTAACAAGTGTGAGTTTTAGTCCTGATAGTAACACTTTAGCTGGTGCTAGTCGAGATAAAACAATCAAAATCTGGAATCGGGAAGGTCAATTATTAAATATTCTTACAGGTCATACTGATCAAGTATGGGGTGTTGCTTGGTCTCCTGATGGTCAAATTCTCGCTTCTGCTAGTAAGGATAAAACTATCAAATTATGGAATAAAAAGGGTAAGTTCTTAAAAACCTTAGAGGGACATAATGATTCTGTTTTAACTGTAGCGTGGTCCCCTGATGGTAAAATTCTCGCTTCTGCTGGTAAGGATAAAACTATCAAATTGTGGAGTCGAGAAGGTGCATTGATCAAAACCTTAACAGGTCATAGGTGTGCAATTAACTGGATTAGTTTTAGTCCCAATGGTAAATTATTAGCTTCTGCTAGTGATGATACTTTAGTGAAAATATGGACAAATGATGGACAAATTATCAGAACTTTAAGTGGCCATACTCGTGCAGTTAATGGCGTTGCTTGGTCGCCTCATGGTGATATTTTAGCCTCGGTCAGTCTTGATAGTCGGGTCAATATTTGGAATCACAATGGTGAGTTAAAACAAACACTGATGGGAGATGGCGATGGTTTTATTAGTGTTAACTTTAGTCCTGATGGCAAAACTTTAGCGGCTAGTAGTGATAATCAAGTGAGATTATGGAATCAACAAGGTATTTTGCTGATGGCTTTGAAAGGTGATGAAGGTGAGTTAACGACTATTAATTTTAGTCCTGATGGGACAATATTAGCCGCCGGTGGTGATAAAGGTAATGTAGTTTTACGGAAATTGTCAGATATTACATTAACAAGTTTATTGAAAAGAAATTGCTATATATTAAAGGATTATTTGTCAAATAATTCCAATATGACCCGCAACAATACTTACGAAAATCAAAGTTATCGTAGTTTGTGTGAAAATGATTTATGAAAAGATACGTAGATATTTAGTACCGCAAGGCGGAAGTCAAAAGTCAAAAATAATATGGCGTAAGCTTTTTAGTGAGGCTAATGATGTATATTATTCAAGTGCATACTGCTATAACAAAAAGAGGGAATAGGAAATGAGTATAAAAATTAATTTTTTACCAGATGATGTAACTGTTGATGGGGAAGTTGGAGAATCGTTGTTAGATGTAGCAGAACGGGCGGGTGTATCAATTCCTACTGGTTGTTTAATGGGAACTTGTCACGCTTGTACGGTAGAATTAGAGGATGGAGAAGTTATTCGGGCTTGTATTACTGTAGTTCCTCCAGGAAAAGATCAATTAACAATACATCTTTTTAGTGATCCAACTTGGTAATGACTTATGCAAAAATCTAATGTGAACAATAATCAAGATCGGCTGCGACAATGGGTAACTTTAACTGCCATTGTTGGTGCTTTTGTAGTGAATGTAGCCTCTAATATTTTTCCCCTCAATGGACTAAGTATAGGAGCAATTTCTAACACTGTATTTAAAGATGTGTTGATTATTCCAGCTAACTATGCTTTTGCTGTCTGGGGATTGATTTATTTAGGATTATTTGCCTTAGCGGTTTATCAATTTCTACCGTCAAAAAAAGAAGATGCAGATTTACGGAAAATCGGATATCTGTTAGTTATTGCTTCTGGTTTTCAAAGTATTTGGGTGTATTTCTTTTTAGCGAGATTGTTCACCCTTTCTGTGGTGGCTATGTTTGGTATTTTAGTATCGCTCATGGTGACATATCAACTGTTAGGTATTGGCAAAAAGATTGTATCCCGACGCAAAAAACTATGTTTACAGTATCCTATCAGTATTTATTTGAGTTGGATTAGTGTGGCAACTGTGGTAAATGTCGCTTGTGCGCTACATTTTTATGGGTGGAATGGTTGGGGAATGAGTGGTCAGATTTGGACTATGATTATGATGGTGATAGCATCAATTGTTGGTGCTGTTATGATCATTAGATTTAATGATATTCCTTATGTTGGTGTCACGGTTTGGGCATTAATAGCGATCGCCATTAAACACGGTGATGTTAATATGCTACGGAATTTAGCCACGTTTTTGGCATTTGCTTTGATCTCAATCACAATAATTAGAAGTTCTCGTACTGATAACTAAAACTCTTTTTTGAATATGAACACCTTTTCTCCATACCTCTGTGATCTCTGCGTCTCTGCGGTTCGTTTTAAAAAATCCATTGATAAATCAAATAGGATTGCTATAGATAATGATGGAATTAAAATAAATTTGCATAAGTCATGACTTGAATAAATGGATATTTTGTACGCTTATCTAATTGAGCTAAATTCAATGATAATAATAGGATTTTTCAATAATTTTGCAGATGTTTCCATTACTAAACCTGGCCGCAACTTTGGCTATAAACTTGATTTCATAGGACTTGCGGCAATTTATAATTTCTCCTAATTTTCATCTTGACTAATTGATCAGGTTAAGAGAAACTTATTATTGATAGATGCAAATACTAATAAAAATAATAACTTTTGTAAAGATTCTGAGATATATATGTTTAAATGTGGAACATTATGAAGCAAGCGGCAAAATTTGTATCTAAGTTCCAACAGCTAAATTTTCGGTCAAGCTGGTGCAGCAGCAAAGTTCAATTGTACTATTGAGGTTGGCTTTCAGAGCATGGAAACATTAGAATTCATTATTTATCCAGATGGTCGAGTCCAAGAGAAAGTTACCGGTATTATCGGTACTTCTTGTACTGAGGTGACAGCAGCTATAGAAGCCCAGCTAGGAAGAGTGTTGACCCATGAACCAACCTCAGAATTTTTTGCTGCGAATAACCAACTCAATAGTGTGGTGAATACGTAAACAGCCCACAGCGAATGGTAAGTTTTCCAACTAGTTAATTTTCATTGATTAAAACCCACCATGTCACACTTTAGCCAAATTAAAACACAAATCCGTAATCTCGAATCCTTAACAGATGCCCTTTCTGACTTGGGAATAGATTGGAAAACCGGACCGAGTGAGGTACGCGGTTATCGGGGTCAAACCCATGCAGCCGAGGTAACAATTGAGCAAGAAAATGGCTATGATATCGGTTTTAGATGGAATGGTCAAGAATACGAATTAGTGGCAGATTTGCAATATTGGCAACAAAATCTATCCGTAGATGGGTTTTTGCGTCAAGTGACTCAACGCTATGCTTATCAAACAGTAGTCAAAGAAACTGCTAAAGTTGGTTTCCAAGTGGCTGAACAGCAAAAAAATGCAGATGGTTCAATTCGTCTAGTAGTACAACGCTGGAGTGCGTAATGTCTGATTTCCTACCGCCATTAACAGGACAAGAAGATCACCGTTCTGGTTTAGAACCAGAATTAGGGAGTTTTTTACGAGATGTTCCAGAACGTTCTGGCCTAGAACCAGAATTAGGCGGTGTGGTGCGACAGAAAGGCGTTTATGTAGATGAAATTACCTGTATTGGTTGTAAACATTGCGCTCATGTTGCCCGTAATACTTTCTTTATTGAAGAGGATTATGGGCGATCGCGTGTCCTCCGTCAAGATGGCGATCTAGAGGAAGTAATTCAAGAAGCAATTGATACCTGTCCTGTAGATTGTATACACTGGGTTGACTACACAGAACTCAAAAAATTAGAAGTAGAAAGACAATATCAGGTAATTCCTGTAGCTGGTTATCCAGTAGAACGTGGAGTAGCGACTACAGAAAAACGCCGCAAGAAACAAAAGTTAAAAAAATCCACTTTTTCATAGAAATCAAATTCCCGACTTCTGAATATTGCTGATAATTTATTAACATCATCAAAGAAGAAGTCAGGGATCTTACCCAACTTACTTAAAAATTTGTATTTATTACACATACAAGCATTGGTTCACACCAGTGCTTTTATTTATGATCATTTTTATGCAAATTATGATTGATTTGTCTAGCGGTTACTTCAGTGAAAAATTGTAAACCTCTAGGAAAAAAAGAAGTGTTTCTAGAGAAACAGTAAATTATAATTTAGGTTAGTTAGAATTGATGAAACTCATAGGAATCTCCATTACCTGAAATTTACCAATCTTTAATTACTATAGGACTTGGTATTTAGTATTAAATTCCTCTAAGTTTTGTATTCTGTGAGACAGCAAAGATTACTTGATTTTTACTTAACTAGAAATGATCAATTGAGTAATTGCATTGGTATCAGTTATCTTGGGTATGCAATGGTGTGCGACTATCATGCAGATGGATTGGATTAGTTTACTAAAAGCGCAACAAACCGACTTTTTACACCGTGTAAAAAAACCGAAAACGGCTGATCTTTCTCTCCTGGAAAGTCGAGTTAAAGGTTATCATAGTGAGATTATGGCATTTTGGGGAGATTCATTCACGAAAATTCTGGAATGTTCTCGGCAAAAAGCGGAAATTCTGGCCAAAAATCCGCCACCAATACCACCAGAATATCCTGAATATCCTGATTGGGTAATTCCCTATCCTACCTATTTTCAACGTCAAGCTGAAGATTATCTTGTCCGTGAACAAATTGTAGATCGGATGATTACAGAACGGTTGGGAAAATTAGTCAAAAAAGTGCCACAAGACACCTTAGAAAATATGGTTTTGGATGATGAGGGAAATTTACACAGTGAAAGTAAGTTTACTTATTTATTGACTAATAACCCAAAAGTGAGTATTCAAGTTCACGTCGCTGACGGAGAAAGTTTTAACGGTATTAAAAAAGATAAAATCCGCTGGTCTGTGAATCAAGAGGATATCACTAAGCATCAAGTATTAATTTTCTTATGTTTATTTTATCCAGGAAATAGCCAATTAGGATTCCATAAACAAACGGTAATTACGGGCTTTTTACCAACAAATCAACTAGAATTTTCTGAAGCGAAAATTTATCTAACTCCTAGTAATTTATTGTATGCAGGAGGGTTAAATTGGTATTTACAATCTTTAGGTAATCAACAAGAACAGCTATCAATTACTGATGAAAAAATGATGGTAGAAACAGTGCAAACTGTACCATCAGATCATCCAGAAAAGAAAATTATTGGTGATTGGGAATGCTGGCAAACTTTAAGAGGGCATACCAGAGGAATTAACTGTTTAGCCTATGCGGTTAAAACATTAGTAGTTAAAAATAGCAGATGTAAAAATGTCACAACTATCCCCATTTTAGCTAGTGGGAGTCGCGGGGAAACAAAATTATGGGATTTAGCCAAAGGTGAATTAATCGAAACATTATCAGAATATCCTTGGTTGGTTCATGATTTAGTTAATGAAGTTAATTCTTTAGCTTTTAGTACCGATGGACAAACATTAGTAACTGTGGGTGCAGATTCCACAGTAAAAATTTGGCATACCGGGGCTTTAGATTTAATTGATATTCTGCATAAACATCATGGTGATGTGCGTTGTGTGACATTTACACCCGATGGTAAAATGTTAGCAACGGCTGGACATGATCGGAAAATTTTGTTTTGGAATTTGCGCGATCGCCAAGTTGAAAATATTCTATCTTTAGATGATACGGCGGCTCATTCTATGGTGCTAAGTGAGGATGGACAAATCTTAATTACCGGCAGTTATCGGAAAATTAAAGTTTGGTATACATCCTTGATCAACAAACAAAAAAATTGCCAAGGGACAGAACCAATATATACTTTAATGGGTCATTCTCATATTGTTAGTTCCTTGGCCATGAGTGTAGATGCTAAATTTTTAGTTAGTGGTAGTCAAGATCAAACAATTCGGGTTTGGAATTTAGCAACTGGAGAATTAGTTCATACCCTCAAAGGACATCAAGATAGTGTCAATGCCGTAGCTTTAAGTCCTGATCAACAAATTATTGCTAGTGGTAGTGCTGATAAAACCATCAAATTGTGGCATTTAGGATCTGGTGAATTATTAGGCACTTTCACAGGTCATACTAACACAGTTACAGCTTTATCTTTTACAACTTCTGGAGAAATGTTAGTCAGTGGGAGTTTGGATAAAACAATTAAAATTTGGCAGCGAAGTTAACCTGTGACATATTATGTTAGGGTATTTTACATAATCTGCCAAGGAAAATAATCTGTCACTGGAGGAAGACAGCCTCTGTCTGGCTTACCCTGCGGGAAGCAAGCTACATCCCTTGTCTCAAGGGTTTTCAGTTTATTGGCAGGATTCATGCAGTCTGACGCACCCTACAACAGATTTTTTGTGTACCACTTGCAAAACTGGTACAGATTTTGTACCCATAACTTTTGTATTTTCTGTTCTTTTCCTGATTTTCAGTGAGTACAGTTACGGAACTGGTAAGTTACTCCTGACATTTTTTTACTAATACATAGAATGGTGTTAGTAGGAAGTAATTAGAAAGTGAAAAATATGCAAACATATAATCAACAAAAAGATAGTGCTGCGTGGATTTTTCAAACATGGGCATCTTTTATCTTATCTATTTCTATAACTACCTTTGGTATTGTCAATTTACCTGTAGATAATTGGATAAAAGGATTTATGGGTATGGGTTTAGCTTTTTCTGTTGGTTCTACTTTTACTTTGGCAAAAACTACCAGAGATTTATATGAAACCAAAAGGATTACTTCCCGCATTGAAGAAGCAAAAGTTGAGAAGTTGCTTTCTCAGCATGATGCTATTTTGAAATAAGACTTTTTGATCAAGAAGTGGTTTTAGGAAACATGGAAAATCAGGGGTTTAGCATTGCGCTTTATCCCCGATTTCTTCAAGAAATCGGGGATCTTGTGCTATGAAAAATTTAGCATGAATAAACTAATTTCTCAACTGTACAGGCATAGCTAAATATGTCATTTTTAAACCACCCAGAGGAGTAAAAATAACTGGAGTTAAACTTTGATTTAAGTGCATTTGAATTTCCGAAGATGGTAATTCTTTTAACCCTTCCATGAGATATTTGACGTTAAAAGCAATGTCTATATTTTCTCCAGATATTTGGGCTGGCATTGATTCTGTACCGCTACCAACATCTTGGGCTTCACAAGATAGGGTTATTTCTTGATTTTCGTTATCAATGCTGAGTTTAACAATATTATTCTTTTGATCTGCTAACACTGCAATTCGTTCTAAGGTGCTGATAAATTGCTTTCTTTCTAATGTAACTTGGCGTTCAAATTGGCGAGGAATTAATTGCCGATAGGCGGGATATTGTCCTTCTAAGGTGCGGCTGGTTAATCGTTGATTTTGCCAAGCAAATACTACTTGTCCTTGATCTAAATATACCGCTACCGTTTCTTCTGAATTGGTGTGTTGGACTAACATCCGTTGTAGTTCTCGTAATGCTTTGGCGGGTACTGTTACTTCTACCTGTTCGCTACCCTCTACAGGACGCTTTTCGACTTCGCTCAATGCAAGTTCATTAGTGGTTTCTAGCACTGCTAAACGGTGTCCGTCGGTGGCCGCAAATTCTAAGGTGTCTTGTTTGAGGGTTAAATGTACACCGGTGAGGACTTGCTTGGTTTCATCGGAACTGGTGGCAAATAAAGAACCTTTTAAACCTTCAATTAGTGCCGCAGTTGTGAGGTGAATTGCTTCGGCATTTTCCACAATTGGTAATTCGGGAAATTCTTCTGCACCCATAGCCCGAACTTGATACTTGCCGCTTCTAGGTTTGAGAGTAACAATTATACCTTCCCCAACTGCATCGCCAGAGGCATCATCAAGGGTAATGTCCCCTTCTGGTAAGCGTGAGGTGATGTCTACCAGGAGTTTAGCGGGGAGAGCAATTTCTCCACTTTCTAATACTTCGGCTGTAAAACTAGTACGGATACCTAAACTGAGATCAAAGGCGGTTAAACTAACTTGATTGGTTTTGGCATCTGCTTGTAATAAGATGTTAGCCAGGACTGGGTGAGTAGGTCTAGATGGAACTGCACGACTGACTAGGGAAAGGTTGCTACTGAGATCACTTTGAGAGCAAATTAATTTCATCTTTAAATTGAATAATGGGGGAATTGATAATTGTAATTGGTAATTGGTAATGGGTAATAACCGTTGTACCCATCACCGGGAATTTTAGATTTTAGACAAGAAAATCGTAAATCCCAAATCCAAAATCCAAAATCGTAAATTCAAAATCGAGTGACGTTGTTATCCTAATTGCTTAAAGCTTTGATAAATCGTTGTAAACTCTTAAACACACTGGGTTTTTTGCTGGGTGTGGTGTCGCTGGTGTTTTGGGTTTGTCCCCCCATGAGAATTGCGTCTAATTCGTCACCGGAGGGTTTTTTAGGCAGTTCGGCAACTTGTTGATATTCACCTTGTGTTTCTAGCCATACTTCCCATAATCCAGGATAGCAACGGAACAGGGCAGATTGATCATCTACGGGACGGATATAGTAACAAGATTCGATAGTGCTGATGAAACGACGACGGGTTTCTCTGGCTGTGTAACCGATACCGACTACGCTGGAGTCTTCTAGGCGAGGTACTAGCATGATGACGGGGCGATCGCCTATAATTTCACAAAGCTTTTCTAATTGTGGGACTTCTACGGATGTGGGGGCGATAAATAGGAAAATTTCATCTTCTGGCTGAATTTTACTTTCTAAGGATGCAACCCGACCTGTACCGATATCTTGAATTTTGAATTGTGCATCTTTCCAATCACGACGGGCTAAAGCAGCCGCGCCAGCATCAGCAAAGAAGACTTTGAGACGGGATTCATATTCAGTAAACAGGGGGAGAAACTGTTCTGCCACTGTCATGAATTTGAGTTCTGGAAATAATAAATCAACTTGAATGCGAGTGACACCATCAGCTAAAGCTGATTTTACCGCTGCCGATGATTGAGCGATCGCATCTTCTAAGGTTTTGGGTAGTTCAGCCATAGTTTACAAAGTCTTGAGGTCAATATTTAATTACAGCAGATTCGGGGTTTATAAGTTACAGTAGCAGTAATTTGTAAACCAGTTTTTGAGATGTGCAGGATTAATTAAGTCAAGTGCCATTTTAATTAAACCATCTACTCGATATAGAGTCTTGGCGCAAATTGTTTGAGAAACGCTATGAACTACCTCTAGCTGGCTTTGCCTGAACTAAACAAACCCGCAGCCGCTGCCCACAATGTTTGAAGATAATATTATTCTTTTAATGGAACTGTATTGAATTATAATTTATTTTTATCGCAATTTTCTTTCTTAATTCGTCAGCTATTAAAATTAATGGTGGACAAAACAATAACATCAATAAATATGATGGTTTTAAAGCTGCTGTCGAGAAGATTTTTTGCCAAGTAGGAGAATAAATAATTGAGAGAATTAATAACCATTCCACCCCAATTCCTGCCCAAATTAAACGGTTAGTAAAAAAGCCCAAACGCAAAATAGAAAACCGTTCCGAACGACAAGCAAAAACGTTACCATCTTGACAAGCCACAATTACCGCTAAAGTCATTGTCGTCGCTTGGTGATAAATCGCCATTGTCGCAGCATTAGCTGAGTGCGATAAAATACTAGGACTGAGTGCCTGTAATTGCGGAAGATTATAACCATTTGTCCACCAAACAAAGAAAAATCCTGCCATCCCAGCTAAACCTTCCAGCAGTCCTAAAAAGCAGTAAGCACGGAGCAATAAAGGTAAATCTAACAGTGCTTGGGATTTTTTCCGGGGTGGTAACTCCATTGAACCAGTTTCCGGTTTTTCTGCCCCTAATGCTAGTGCAGGTAACATATCTGTACCTAGGTCAATAGCTAATATTTGTAAAATTACTAATGCTGGCGGTATTTTTAGAAACACCATTGCCAAGAAGGGTAAAAATTCCGCCATGTTGGAGGCGAGAATATAAGTCATGAACTTGCGGATGTTTTGATACACCGCCCGACCCTGTTCAATTGCAGAGACGATGGTGGCAAAGTTATCATCTATGAGAACAATATCCGCAGCTTCACGGGCAACATCTGTACCGCTAATTCCCATTGCTATGCCGATATTAGCAGCACGTAAAGCCGGGGCATCGTTAACACCATCGCCGGTAACAGCGACGATATGACCAAGGGTTTTATAGGCTTCAACTAACCTGAGTTTCTGTTCTGGTATGACTCTGGCAAATACTAACCCGGTTTTGTGCTTGTGGATGATTTGCCGTAATTGCGTATCAGAAAGGTGTCCTAATTGTTCACCAGTGATAATTCTGGGTTTATCATTTGCTAAACCAATGCGTTGAGCGATCGCCGCAGCAGTTAACCCATAATCACCTGTAATCATAGTAACTTGAATGCCGGCACGATGACAAAGAGCGATCGCATCCGCAACTTCTGGACGTGGTGGATCAATCATCGCCACCAACCCCAAAAAAGTCAAATCCTGTTCCCACAAATTATTATCTAGGCGATTTAATTCCGCCCCACCTTGCCTTGTCGCCACCCCTAATACGCGATAACCTTGACTTGCTAATTGATCATTAGCCGCCACAACTTCCTCGCGCTGAGTTTCCGTCAATTCCAGCTTTTCCCCTGGATGCCATAAATACCGGGAATGTTGCAACACATCTAAAGGCGCACCCTTAGTAAAAATCACATACTCGCAATTTTCAACATTATCTAACTGTAAATTACCTGCTAATAAAACCGTCATCATCCGCCGGTGGGAATCAAAAGGAATTTCCCGAACCCTTGGTGCTTGGTGTTGCAACTCCTCCAACTTCAACCCCGCCTTAATAGCAGCCACCAATAACGCCCCTTCCGTAGGATCACCCAAGACTTGCCATTGATGAGAATTAGCGGGATGATTTAACCGCGCATTAGAACAAAGTGCCGCACCAGCCAACATTAACCGCACCTGAGACATATACCTCAAACCCTCATTTCTCTGCGCCTCTACGGTTCCTAACTCTTCCGTAATAATTTCTACTTCTCCCTTGGGTTCATAACCCACCCCAGTCACGTTAATTTGAGTATTGGGAATCCATAATTGGCGGACAGTCATTTCATTTTTAGTCAAAGTCCCAGTTTTATCGGTGCAAATAACAGTTGTTGCACTCAGAGTTTCCACCGCAGACAAACGCCGCACCAAAGCATTCTTAGCGGCCATGCGTTTGACACCAATGGCTAAGGCTAGACTGACAGTAGGTAATAAACCTTCGGGAACAAATGCCACAATAATGCCAATGGCAAAAATGAAACTTTCTTTGAGTTGCATTCCTACCAGCAACTTAGTGAGTAAAAATATCACCACCCCCATACTTAAAGCAATGATGGTAATGATGTGAACCACCCTAGAAATCTGCACTTCTAAAGTGCTGGCTTCCCGCTTGACATGGGCTGTAAGATGGGCGACTTGACCAAATTCCGTATGTGTGCCTGTGGCATAGACTACTGCCAAACCCCGACCTGCGGACACGGTAGAACCTGCAAATACTAAGTTACTAGCTTCTGAAGCATGGATATTTGCGGCGGTGACAGGTTCGCTAATGCGGGGAACGGGCAAAGACTCCCCTGTGAGTACGGAAGCATCTACATATAAAGACTGACTTTCAATTAGTCTGGCATCGGCGGAGATTTTATCACCTTCTTCTAACTGCATGACATCGCCGCTAACTAACTCACGGGCAGCAATTATACATAATTTCCCATCCCGAAAAACTTTAGCTTGGGAAGGTAAGATTTTTTTCAGGGCTGATAAAGCTTTTTCCGCTTGATATTCCTGCCAAAAACTAAAAATAGCATTAATCCAAATTACTGCCCAAATTGCCCAACCTAATTCTGGTGTTTGGGAAATAAAAGCTAATATTCCCGCTACCCACAACAGCAAGGCCATGAAATGGGTTAATTGGTCGGTGAAACGGAGAATTAAAGGGCGTGTTTGGGGTTCAGGAAGTTCGTTATAACCGAATTGTTTTAATCTTAAATTTGCTTCTGCTTCGCTGATACCTTGGGGAGTAGTTGTTAGAGTCTTGTAGACATCTGTAGGTGTCAGCGTCCAAATATGAAAGTTGGAATTCATACTCTCGGTATCAATCGGGCTTCGATATTTTAGATGCTGAGTCTATACCTTTTCATCTGTCTGAGGTATTGTCTGAATCAGAATATCCACGATGTTGTTTAAAAGTATCATGTTGTGAATTTTGATTGTCCATGTTCATCTGTGTTTATCTGCGTTGAATTATTTTGGTAAGCTGTTACGCAGCTAGATCCAATAATCCTAATGTTGTTATTTCTTGTAGTGCGGGCATCTTGCCCGCAAGAATTATACAAATTAAATGCACAACAGCTTATTACTGTTACATTACTGATTTTTTTAAGCGAACCACTATAGACACAGAGGAGATTGTCCTAAGTTAACAATTTAATAGATAAACCCATACAAATATAGACAAAGCCCCCAAGTATTTGATATATAACTCTCATGAGTTATTTTGATTCGTATTTAAGAAATACTCAAAGAATTATTCGCTTCTATTTTCGGAGATGCTTCTGGTGTTATGGGTGCAGCCATATCTCCTGGGGAAGATTCTTCTGTATCCAGATGTAGAACTGGAGGACGAATGGCCGTAATAACACTTTTAATCACAACAGCACAGGGGACAGCCACGATTACCCCTAATAGTCCGCCAATTCTCGCTCCAGTTAAAACAGAAATTAAAATCCAAACGGGGTTTAAGCCAGTAAAACTACCTAAAATCCGGGGTGCAATCAGATTTTCGAGAATTTGCTGCACAATAACGGCGGCTATTAATACTCTCACCCCCATAGAAACATCTTGCAGCGAGACTAAAGAAGTTGTCAGGGCGATACCCACAGAACCACCAAAGGGGATGAGAGCCATAACTCCGATTGTTAACCCAAATAATAAACCAAAAGGCACTTTCAACCACAAAAAGGCAGGAATGAGGGCAGAAGCCATACAGGTTGATAAAATTAATTGGGTGATAAAAAAGTTTTGAAAGCTGAGACGGACTGTTTTGGAAAAAGGGGCGCGAAATTTAGAAGGTAGCCATTCTACTAAACTTTGCCACAGTTCGCCGCCATGTTGTAAAAGGTAAAAGGTTAATACCATTGTCAAGAGAAAATCTAGCAAACTGGTTAAAGTCACAACAGCTAGATTTAGTGCCTGTCCTGCTATGGCCTGTAGTTGTCCTTTTACGCGATCGTTAATTTGTGCTGCTAAGGCATCGAGATTAATTGGTAAACCTGCGTTTTCGGCTTTTTCATTCAGAAACATCAACTGAGAACGCCCAGAGTCAATTAATTCCGGTAAACGTGCTACTAATTGTTGAGCTTGAGTTAAGGCCAGGGGAAACAGGGTGACACCGAGAGCAAGGAGAATAGATAAAGCCAACAAGAAGACTAAAATAGCCACCTGTTCCCGTTTAGCTCCGTGAGCTTCCATCCAACTCACGGGATAATTGAGTAAAAATGCTAGTACGGAAGCTCCGACTAAAATAACTATGAGAGAATGAAAATAATCGAAAATTGCGGCGATAGCCCAACCATTGAGAACTAACAGAGGAGCGAGGAGTGCGATCGCTAAAAATCTCGCTAGGGGTGTCAGTGTTTCCCACCAATCAAGTAGCTGACGTGTCTGCATTTTTAAGTAATTACACTATAGAACTAAGGTGATTTTTTCTCTAACAGAGTATGATTCTAATTTAGGCAGTTCATACGCAATTGATAATACAGCAGATTGCAGATCCAAGAGGGACAGAATCTAAATTGAAACCTATGCACCAAGCCAGTTTTACCCCTGTACGGGCAAACGTCCGTTCACCCCTCCTGTAATTATCTCTAACCTAACGAATTTTATTTACCATCTCTAGTTTATGATCACATCAACGAATATGGATAAACCACCCCTAAAACATACAGATACCTCAAAAACCCAACTAATTCTCTACCTAATTCCCATTATTGGCTTTTTTCCCTCCCTTTGGAATCTTTATGTCCGTCAAGGTAGCCGGGAACAACAGTCTATTAGTCGTTTATCTATTACTCTAGCTTTTATCTGGATGTTAGGTTATCTATTATTAGCAACTGGAGCAACTTCTGATTTTTGGACATTGCGTCTTTTAATCCTCAACACTTTCCTAACTTCAGGTTATTTTTTAGTCAGTGTTTGGTTAATTTTGCGGGTGCTGCAAGGTAAATCTTCCCGTTTACCAGGATTTAGCAATTTGGCAGAGTGGCTATGGCGGAAGTATTGATCGGGAAAGAGGCAGAAGGCAGAAGGCAAGCAGAACCACTGCACCCCTGCTGTACCTCCTCCCAAGTAAATGTAATTGAAGATTATGATATTTAGCAGTTTTCTATAGCAAACTTGATGAGGAGTTAGTTATTATAGTCTGATTTGTTTTAGATGTATTGAGTCAGCACATTTAATTTATTTAAAATCGTAGGTGAGAGGAAGTCTGTGACTAGTCAAAAAACATCAGCCGCACAACAAAAAGCCGCACGATCTCAATATAATCGTAAAAATTCGCGTTCATCCAAATCCAAGCGGTGGCTATGGTTTGCGGTGGGTATGGGTGGGATTGCCATAGTATCAGGATTGGCAGGAGCGTTATTGGCAGTTTCTTGGGAAAGTACACCTTTACAACAAGCTGAACTTAGTGATCAGGAAGCAGCCGTATTTGATACTGATCGCATCTCTGGCAATGGGTTACAATTTTCCCAACTCACTCGCCCTGTCAATATCCTGTTAATGGGTATGAGTGTCCTGCCTCCAGATGTAGAAACCCCCCCAACTGATACTAAAAGTCTGGGTTATTTACCCCAAATCAACTCCTTTGACGGTCTTTCTGATGTCATGCTGTTGATCAAATTTGATCCAGAGACACAAAAAATAGTCATGCTTTCTGTTCCCAGAGATACCCGCACAGAAATTGAAGGGCATGGAGTGAAAAAAATTAACGCCGCAAATGTGGATGGTGGCCCGGCTTTAACTGCAAAAACCGTCAGCAATCTTTTAGGCGGAGTTGCTATTGATCGCTACGTTCGTATTAATGTTTTAGGAGTAAGTAAGTTAATTGAAGCTTTGGGTGGTGTAAATGTCTATGTTCCCAAAGATATGAAATATCGGGATGAATCTCAGCATCTATATATTAATTTAAAAGCGGGACAACAACATCTCAGTGGTGAACAAGCACTGCAATTATTACGTTATCGCCATGATGAACTAGGGGATATTGGTCGGATTCAGCGCCAGCAAATGGTATTGCGTGCCTTAATTGAACAAACTCTTAACCCAACGACTCTGACGCGAGTACCAGAGATTCTCAATGTTGTAAAGGAAAATATTGATACCAACTTATCCGTTGAAGAATTAGTTGCATTGGTCGGTTTTGGTTCGCGCACTAATCGCTCGAATATGCAAATGTTAATGTTACCTGGACGCTTTAGCGAAAAGGGTGAATTTGATGCCAGTTATTGGATACCTCAAAAACGAGGTATTAATAAATTAATGACGCAGCACTTTGGTTTAGAAACAATAAATTTAGAAGATACATCAGCTACTCAACCTAGTCAACTACGCATAGCTATTCAAGATAGCACAGGCAATAAACGCTCCCAATTACGTCCACTAATTAAAACACTGGAAAAAGCTGGATATACAAATATTATGATCTCTAAATCCTGGGGACAACCCCTAGATGTAAGTCATATTGTGGCGCAACAAGGTGATGGAGATAGCGCCGAATCTATACGCAGTCTCTTGGGTTTTGGGGAAGTAAGGGTAGAAAGCACTGGCAATATTAGTTCAGATATTACTATCCAAGTGGGTAAAGATTGGTTTCAAAATCAGGCGATTTTCCAAAATTCTCCCTAATCATCATTTGAGTCTCAATTTCCGATTCATCCTTGAGAGTTTCCGGTCCCCGACTTCTTTGAGAAGTCGGGGGTCTTGTTGTTGAAGTTGGTAATAGATAATTGGTGATGATTAAAAGCTTTAGGTATAGATCCTGATAATATTTAAAAATGATAATATGAAGGTAGGGATTTAGCATTGCTAAATCCTGAAAAATGTAAAAAAAATCGAGACAATTGATCCACTATCTCGACAGCGAAAATTAATATTAAGGGGCTCTTCCGTACTTCTTATGCTAAATTATTTTGCCAAACCCCAAAATCCTGATATGGCAAGGATTTTACCTGAATTCATCGGTTAATTTGACATAAATTCGGTATTAAAAACAATGAAACCCTTT
>JACCDP010191525.1_pt1 | contig 66417 bp, 95 predicted proteins | sample 7445841 | NCBI WGS metagenome assembly JACCDP01 (sample SAMN15323441, study PRJNA562643) | freshwater metagenome | isolation source: river surface water | place: USA:Blue River Watershed | collected 2017-08-17 | reverse complement strand
GTCGGAGTACGTACCCGCAGACGAACTACCGCAGTGGTTGCAGGAACGCATAACATTGGTACACTTTATGAATGGCGTAGAGAGCACAGCTGGATGGAAAGGTTTTGCGCCGGACGCATTGTGGATTCTTTTGCGAAATAAATCAGAAGTTGAGGACTTCTTTAAGCTCAAAAACAAGTACAGTAGAACAAACACATGACCCCGGAAGCCACAGTAAAAGCCGCGATAAAACGCGTACTCGCCAAGATGCATGCTTGGTGGTTCATGCCTGTGCAAACAGGCTATGGTAAGACCGGCGTGCCGGATATTCTGGCATGTGTTCCGTACGTTGTACTTCCGGAGGACGTAGGTAAAACCATCGGTGTGATGGTAGCCATTGAAGTCAAAGCGCCAGGCAAGCTCGGCAACGTTACGCCGTTGCAACAAAAAGAATTGGACAGTATCAACGCAGCTGGCGGACTCGCGTTTGCAAGCGATAGCGCCGACGCTGTAGTCGAAAGAATTTCAGGCAGTCGCCTGAATCCACCGTGAGTGGTACTCACGCAAACATACAGGAGCAAGTATGACCGCACCTAAACCAATCAAGAAAAATGCACGTCTGAGCCAGCAGCAGTTCTTCCAGTTGTGCAACTGGATGCAACAACACCCGGATGTGAAAACCAGCAGCAACGACACGATCATCTCGTTGAGCAAGCTCGATCTCAGTGAGATGAAAGTTGTAGATCACCACGTAGAACGGGCACGCAAGACCCTCGGCGGTGACTGGGTACGCAAAGCGCCGAAAGCAGCTACTGGCGCAAAGCGTGGCCGTAAGCCAGGCCAGGACGCCAAACTGGACCTGCTTCTTCGCGCCGTAACTGGCCTGTATATCGGCCTCGGGGTGGAGTTACCTGAGGAGCTGTCGTGGGCTACGTTGGACATGACAAAGCTGGATATCCCGCAGCTTGCTGAAACGATGTGATGACCAGAGCGCGGCTGTCACAAGCCGCGCTTATTTCTGAGGTGACGACATGAACAAACAAAAAGGTTATATCGATATCGCAGAACTGATGATATTTTTGATAATCGTACTGTGCATATGGCTCGTGGTCGCGGGGCACGAACGCCCGGAAGAAACGCAAGCCATATACGCAGCATGGACGAAAGCAAATCCGAGCGTCGCGCTGACTTACGACGAGTGGAAGTTGTTGAGAAGAAAAGAGCTGCTGCCGGGGCAAGTGCAAACAGACAGTAGCGGCATGGCTACAGGCGTAGCAGTTGGCGTCGCAGCCGGCATGGCGGGAGCGAGACGATGAAGACTGAGCAGCAAAAGCGGTTTGAGGCGGCGATGGAAGCTGCCGGCCATCGTGTTTCGGAGCAGTATCCGAACGGCCTTTACGTGTGGCCGTTCTTTGCGGCTATGTGGGAAGTCTGGCAGTTGGCCGAATCCTCCGGCCTTGCGCTGGCGGCTGCGTTGAAAAACAACGATGCATCACTGCTGGCCCCGGTGGGCAACAGCGCATGGGGTGAAGCATATCAAGATGGTTTTGGCGATGGCGTTGCAAGGTATGAAGAAGCAATCCGCGCACTGATGGCTGAGAGGTGAAGCCGTGAACAACAGAGAACTGCTGGAGAAGTGCGCAAGGGCTTGTGACATAAACGGCGTAGGCTATACCACGCTTGGTGACCTTATTACTCATTGGACTGGCGAAGAATCCTATGAGTTTTGGAACCCGCTTGAATACAGCGACGACTGCGCCGAGATGTGTGCGCAGTTGATGATTGATACAGAGTGGTATGTGGAGCGCGTTACGTGTTTGTGCTTTCAAATAGAAACAGGTTTGGAAGACAAGTTTGAGCTTTATGCAGACCACAACAACGACCGACTCGCAGCATGGCGACACGCTGCCTGTCAGGTGGCGGCGATGATGGGGGAGAGGGTATGAGAATCACATGTGCGTGCTGCTGTCGGCAGCTGGTTAGCGATGCCCCCAAGAACGACCAGTACGTAACTGAAAAGCGCGGTGCTGTGTCTCTCGGGTTTGGGAAAGTGGCGTGCGGTATATGCGCAAAAGAGATTGACACAGAAACACAACAGTTCATGACGGAGCAACCATGACCCCGACACGCGAAAAACTACAAGTGGTTGCGGAGTGGCTTGGGGTTTCGTTGCTGTGGATGCGAGGCCAGCCGGTGCCGTATGTGCAAATGCCGCTTGGGCGAGCTAAATGGCAACCCCACCTTCCCGGCATCGACAACCAGCGGCTGATGGCGGCGCTTGGCGAATGGGGCATGACTCTAACGGATGGCTGCTTGTACTCCGAATACTCAGGACAATTCTTTTATGCACAGCACGACAACACCCCCGACAGCAAACTACAAGCCATTGCTGATGCCGTCTGGCAGTGTGCGGTGAAGGTGGCGATGGAGGCGAAGCGATGAACTGTTACAAATGCAATGTGTCAGGAAAAGTTAAAGAGCTACGACCTTATGGCCCGAGGGGTGAAAGCATTTGCTTCAAGTGCGCTATGGAGCCTGACAGCAAAGCGACTACCGAAATGATGTTCGGCAAGACACTTGATGCTTGCGGGGATTTGGCTGTGTTGGATGGCTCGCAAGTGCGCCCGGCAACGGCAACTGAGCGCGAAGAACTGGCCAAAGCACAGGAGTCAAAGCGATGAAAGCAAGAAAACTCGATAAGCTCGATCTACTCCGCCGCAGGCTAGGCAACCGATACTATAAGCGGATGTTGCAAAAAATCAGGTTCGGTCTGCGTACAAAGTGTCCAAGGGTAGGTAGATTCCGTGTAGACCCCAAAACGGCAAAACGAGTATGACACAGGAGGCGAAGCGATGAACCATGAGTTCATAACACACTACCCACGAGCAGCACACTGCGCATCATGCGGGCACAAGTTCTACAGCTCGCAGGTGCGATTCCAGCACCACAACATCAAGGGCGAAGTGTGCGAGGAGTGTGACTCGAAAATTGAGCGTAAGCGGCTGGAGTTTAAGCGTAGGCCCGCCTGCGAATGCTCTGCCACCGGCCCCGTCTGCAACGAACACAGCCCAGCCGACACAAGCGCAATCCTGCCCCGCTGCGAGTGCGGGCATCATCGGGAATGTCACAAGGAGGAAGCATGATTAAGCCAGTTGCATGGATTGATGACTGCGGTCGTTTAGTACGCAGCCAGCTTATTGACGACGGTGGTTATGTAGATTTCAACAGCGCCATACCCGATAGCTGGCAGCCAGTCATCCGCGTTGCTGACATTCCGGAGGAGGCGCTGCAAAGTTGCATCAACGTGCTGGAGTTTGAAATCAGGATGGCTATCCAATATGCGGACGACACCGAACGACAGGAAGTGCATTGCAGACAACTCCGCGCCCTGCTGGCTGCGGTGACAGGAGGCAACAATGGCCAGGACAAAGCGTAGACCTTACCGAGGTAGCCGCGCGGTATCCAAATCGTGCCGGTCACACGGCGGCTGCCCCGCTTGCGCAATTAGCAGAAAAGCCAAAAACGCGAGACGCGGAGGAAGTGATGTACTACATACTCGACGAGAATAAAAACGTAGTCGCGGTATCGACCACCCAGTGGGCGCAGTGGTTCGAATCAGCGCCGAATCGTATTATGCGTCGTGACAAAGTAAAGGACATGAACGTGTCCACTGTGTTTCTTGGGCTTGATCATGGGTCTCCAGGTAACCCACACTTGTTCGAGACAATGGTGTTCGGAGGCACTTGGGCGGATCAATACTGCAGACGTGTAGGTACATACCACGAAGCCCAAAACACGCACGCGGAAGTAGTAGCGGCGCTTTACCTGGGTAAGCTAAACGTGTGGGAATTTTAATACCAAAATAAAGATATATCTTTATTTTCAACCGGAGAAAGGTAATGAGTGAAAGACCTGTAATACCGCACACCAAACACACTTCTTGGACTGATGAAGACCAACGTGCGTTGGAGCAACAGAAGAAAGCGTTTATGAAAGGTGGGGGAACCGTACAACAAATTCCTATGGGCGTGTCGGCGTTCGACGCGATGAACGCCGGCGGTACGTTACGACAGTACAGAGACAGAAAAGATGTAAGTTAGGTATTGCGCGCACCCGTGGTGGGTGGCACACTTGTAGACCATCTACACAAACACTGTGTCACACACCACGAGGAACACATCATGCCCCGCAAAACGAAACGCCCTTCACGGGCGTTGAAACCAGCGCCCACCCCCTCCCCGCTTGCCACGCAAGTCGGCGGCTCCCACTACAAACTCATGGCTATCCAGCCAGTCGAGTTCATCTATAAAAACAAGCTCGGGTTCCTTGAAGGTAACGCAGTCAAGTATCTCTGCAGGCACAAGTCCAAGGGCGGTGCCGAAGACGTCCGCAAGGTAATTCACTACTGCGAACTCATACTGCAGTTGGAGTATGGGGAGACGAAGTGATGGTCGTTGCGCCGACCCCGCCCGCATTGTAGACTCGTAATACGTACTACTAAACGGAGTCTACAATGCCAGCACCGCTGACAGAAGCTGATTTTTGGGGCAAGGTAAAAAAGTCAAACAAGGCCGGATGTTGGAATTGGACAGGCGCGTGCAACAACACTGGGTACGGTACCGTGCGGTGGAATGGTAGAACGTGTGTGGCGCACAGAGTGGCCGCATACTTAGCCGGAATGGTTAAAGAAACCGCCGCACCTAAATCCTCGAAAATCCCTACCCACGTTCTGCACCGCTGTGACAACCGCAAGTGCTGTAATCCGGCGCATTTGTTTTTGGGTACTTATACTGACAACCAGCTCGACGCATACCACAAAAACAGAAAGGCCCAGCCACGAGGCGAAGCCCACGCTAACGCTAAACTAACTAATAAACAGGCGGCGCGTATCAGGGCTAGATATAAGAAAGGCGAGCTTCAGGTACCGTTAGCCGCAGAGTACGGAGTTAGCCAACGGGCTATAAGCCTGATTGTACGTGGAGAGACCTATATATGAAGCTGATATGCCTTGATTGTGAATCCTACTACGACCAAGAGTACAGTCTGTCGAAAATAACCACTGAAGAGTACATACGCGACACCCGGTTCGAAGTGATCGGCGTCAGCGTGCAGGTGGACGACCAACGCCCGCAGTGGTTCAGCGGTACTCACGCGGAAACCAAAAAATTTCTGGCCCAATTTGATTGGGCCAGAAGCGCACTCCTGGCGCACAACACCATGTTCGACGCGGCGATCTTGGCATGGCGGTTCGATATCCACCCGAAGATACTCTTCGACACTCTCAGCATGGAGCGGGCCATACACGGCCCAGACGCTCCAGTGTCTCTCGCTGCCCTCGCAGAGCGCTACAAGATCGGCCGTAAAGGTGATGAAGTCACCCGCGCGAAAGGCAAACGTCGTGCTGATTTCACTCCTGCGGAACTTGCCGAGTACGGACGCTACTGCGTGAACGACGTTACACTTACACACGACCTGTTCAAGTGCATGCTGCCTGGCTTTCCACGGGACGAGCTGAAGCTCATCGACGTCACACTGCGTATGTTCACGCAGCCCACCCTGCTTTTGGACACGCCTAGACTAACTGAACACTTGACCAACGTCGCTCTCAGTAAAGACCGGTTGCTCGCCGAAGCGGGCATAGAAAAAGCAGAGCTTATGTCGAACGAGAAGTTCGCCGAAGCGCTTCGCACGTTGGGTGTAGACCCCCCAATGAAAATCAGCCCCCGCACCGGGAAGATGGCCTACGCACTCGCCAAAAGTGACGACGCCATGAAAGAGCTGGCGGAGCACGAAGACCTTCGAGTGCAAACCCTTGTCGCCGCGCGATTGGGAACCAAGAGCACGTTGGAGGAGACCAGAACAGAGCGGTTCATAGGTATATCCCGCCGCGGCCCTATGCCAGTGCCCCTTCGCTACTGTGCCGCTATATCGCATCGCTGGGGCGGTCAGGACAAAATCAACCTGCAGAATCTACCGTCACGCGGGCCGAACGCGAAGAAACTCAAACAGTGCATCATGGCGCCACAGGGGATGACGCTGTTGGACTCCGACTCCAGCCAGATAGAAGCACGTGTATTGGCTTGGATGGCAGAGCAAGACGACCTTGTGGAAACGTTCCGCCAGAACAACCGTGAAATGGCCGCTGGGGTACCGAAAAAACTGTTTGCACACGACCCGTACAAACGGATGGCCAGTGCTATTTACGGGGTTCCTGTCGAAGACATTACCGGCGACATGCGGCAAGGCGGCAAAGTAGTACTGCTCGGCTGCGGGTACGGATTGGGGGCGGACAGGTTCGTTACCCATGCCAAACAACAAGGCATGCAGAACGTGGACCTACCCGAGGCGCAGCGCATCATACGTGTGTACCGCGAGACCAATTACAAGATCCCGGAGTTGTGGAAATCAGGGCAGACCGCACTGAAGGCTTTGCTGTATGGTCAGTCTTTCACGCTGGGTGTCGGCGGCCTTGTGGACGTGCGCGGTTCGGGTATGTTGTTACCCTCTGGGTTGTGGATCAACTACCCAGACCTGCAATTGGTGAACAGCACCGATCGTCAAGGCAAGCCCAACAAAGCGTTCACCTACGCCGGCCGTCGCGGTGCGCGAGTGTTCATACACGGCGCCAAACTCATTGAAAACCTTATCCAGGCGCTGGCACGTGACATTGTCGGATGGCAGATACTCCAGATAGCCAAACGGTACCGAGTCGTGCTTACCGTGCACGACAGTGTGGTGTGTTGTGTGCGTACTGGAGAGCGTGAAGAAGCCGCGGCGTATGTCACAGAGTGCATGCAGCGCGCGCCAGATTGGGCCGAAGGCCTGCCGGTAAACTGCGAACTACACCACGGGGAACGGTACGGAGATTACGAATAATGAAATGGTCCTACAGCAAACTCAAAGCATTCGATACGTGCCACCGTCAGTACTACTACGAGCGGGTTCTGTATGCGTATCCAAGGCAGGAAACGCAGGCCACCAAACTCGGTACCGATTTTCATTCGGCGGCGGAAGCGTACATTCGAGACGGCACGCCGTTGCCGTTGCAATTTGCGCACATCGAGCGCGTACTGGCACCGCTGCGCGACAAACCAGGCGTTAAGCACTGCGAGTACAAAATGGGTCTGACGAAAGACCTGCGTCCGTGTGCGATCGACGACGCAGATGTGTGGTTCACAGGTATTGCTGATTTGATAATCGTTGACGGCGATACTGCGAGCGTAATAGATTACAAAACGAGCGCCTCGTCGAAATACGCTGACGTAGGGCAGCTTGAGTTGATGTTCCTGGCGGTTATTCGCCACTTCCCGCAAGTGACTAAAGTACGCGCGGGGCTGCTGTTCGTAATGGCGAACGCGTTTGTACGTGAAGTGTATCGTACTGAAGACGCGCCAGCGTTGTGGCAGAAGTGGTTGGCGAAGTACCGCCAGTTGGAAATGGCGTACCTGTCTGACGTGTGGAACCCAAAGCCTTCCGGGCTTTGTCGTAAGCACTGCAGAGTACAAGAATGCGAACACATGGGTGTTCGGTAACTAACCAAGAGGAAACGATATGGCAACAACTAACGGCACTTCCGCGCTCACCGCGGCGCAAATTTCAAAACTGTCCACCCATTTAGCCCAGCAGGCTCTATTAAATACTTCGCCCGTCATGCCGAGCCTAGCTGGCGGGTACGGAGGGACCACTGCAGCCAACCCAACAACATCGCCGTATACGGTACCCTTAGTGCAACCAAGATCAGCCCAAGAGCAGGAAGAGCTGAGCGAAGCAGCACGTACTGGCCTTTTGATCGATGCCGAGATAGAACGTCGCACAGCGATGTGTGTTGCGGTGGCGATTGGTGCACGAATACCTGAAGGCGCGCTCAACAGTCAGGCCCAGCAAGCCAACTCGTTCGAAGAAATGTCGTTGCGCGAACTGCAACGTGCGATAGAGTCTCGTATACACCACATAATTGAGACCCAAGTGAACGCAAGATTGGCGCAACTTGCTACTACGGGGCTTACGGGTACCATAACTAACGATATAGCAACCGACAGCCACAGGTGGTCCTTGCGCCAAAAAGCCATAGACTCGCCCCCGCAATCCTGGCGCGAAAAATACGGCATTTGATGAGGAGATTAACATGCCCTACAAGAACCCAGAAAGAGACAGAGACTACAAGCAAGAGTACAAAAACCAAGTAGCGCGTGGCGAACACCCGGACCGGATGGAACGTCAGCGTGCTCGCCGTGAGCTCGACAAGAAAGGCGTCAACCGCAAAGGTAAGGACGTGTCGCACAAGAAGATGTTGTCCAAGGGTGGTAGCAACAAAGACGGCTACTACTTGGAGAGCCCGAGCAAGAACCGCGCGAGAAACGGCGAGTACAAGGGGAAGAAATAACGCGTGCAGATAGTCGACAACAAAGCGTTGCTGCTCAACGTACGCAACCCGGCGCTCATCACCGCAGTAATACCGGACAGCAAGATCGTCGACGCCAACCGCGTGCTGGTGCGTTGGCGTTTGGAAGAAGCGCAGGTGCTGAAAAACATCGGCGTGAAGAAAGTACCGTCGCCGATCCTGCGGGACTACAAGTGGCCGGGTATTCATCGACCGTTCAAACACCAACGCGAAACCGCGTCGTTCCTGACGTTGCACAAGCGGGCGTTCTGCTTCAGCGAACCAGGCACCGGTAAGACCTCAGCCGCTATCTGGGCTGCAGACTACCTGATGAACGTTGGTGTGGTGAACCGCGTGCTTGTGGTATGCCCGTTGTCGATCATGGACTCGGCGTGGCGTTCAGATGTGTTCTCCACTGCGATGCACCGCACTGTCGATATCGCTTACGGCTCAGCAGACAAACGTCGCGCCATCCTGCGTAGCGACGCCGAGATTGTCATCATCAACTACGATGGTGTAGAGATAGTCGAAAAAGAGATCGCCGCGGGTGGGTTCAACCTCATCATCGTGGACGAAGCATCTGGATACCAAAGCGCCACCACACGTCGTTGGAAAACACTACACCGTCTGATTACCCCAGATACGTGGTTGTGGATGATGACCGGCACGCCCGCCGCGCAGGGACCCGAGAAAGCCTACGGGCTTATCAAACTGGTCAACCCGTCCAAATGCCCCAAGTTCTTCGGTACGTTCCGCGACATGGTGCTGACCAAGATCACCCAGTTCAAATACATACCCAAAGTAAACTCCGCGCAGATTGTGCACGAGCTGATGCAGCCGGCCATCAGATTCACCAAGGCCGAATGTCTCGACCTGCCGCCTATGACTTACGTACGTCGTGACGTGGAGATGAGCAAGCAGCAAAAGAAATACTACGATATTTTGAAAAAATCCATGATGATCGAAGCGTCTGGAGAGCGCGTCACTGCAGTGAACGCCGCAGTGCAGTTGAACAAGTCTCTACAAATATCGTGCGGGTGTGCGTACGCCGACGGCGGCAATGTCCTGGAATTCGACATCAAGCCCAAATACAAAGTACTGCGTGAAGTGCTGGACGAGACGCCGAACAAGGTACTCGTGTTTGTACCGTTCAAAAATGCGATCACACTACTTGTCGATCAACTCAACGCTGATGGATACTCAGCAACCCGCATCGACGGTGAGGTGTCCGCGCAGAAACGCACCGAGATTTTTCGAGACTTTCAGTCGACTGACAACATCAAAGTGCTGGTGATTCAACCGCAGGCGGCAGCGCACGGAGTTACGTTGACCGCTGCGGACACCGTGGTGTGGTGGGGTCCAGTACCATCGCTGGAGATATACGACCAGGCCAACGCGCGCATCGATCGCCAGGGGCAAAAGAACCCAACAACAGTGATACAGTTGTGTGCGTCAGGTGTAGAACGACACATTTACACCTTGTTGGACAAACGTATAGATGTACACTCAGCATTGATAGAAAAATATAAAGAAATAGTTGCATAAGCAACATCGTAGAGCTATGCTGAACATCCACCAACGTAAATGAGGTGAGCATGAATACCCCGCAAGAAACTACGCCCCTCAGGGCGAAGAACTACCAACCAGCAACCCCGTTCGATCTTTTGCTGAACAAGCAATTGAACGACGTCGTTTTGACAATGCGAGAGGTCGTCCGGGAACTTCAACAACTACGCGCTGCTGTAGCGCGACTCGAAGGAGTGAAAGACGAATGAGCACACCCACCATCACTGTAGATAAACTTGTTGCGACGTATCTCAAGATTCGCGCCAAGAAGGCCGAGTTGGAAGCTGCGCACAAGACACAGGTTGACGAGCTGGAGCAGAAGATGGACCAGATCAAAGCCGTGCTGCTTGAGCATTGCAAGGTCAACGAAGTCGACAGCGTGAGAACCGCGGACGGTACGTTCTTCCGCACCATCAAAACTCGCTACTGGACCAACGACTGGCCGGCGTTGAACAGTTTCATCGTCGACAACAACGTGCCGGAGTTCTTCGAGAAGCGCCTCAATCAGAGCGTCGTGAAGCAGTACCTCGAAGATAATGGCGACTCCGCCATCCCAGGCCTCCAGGTGGACTCTGAGTACGTTATCACTGTGAGGAAAGCCACGTGAGCAAATACATTCCAATCGAAGATGTCGCCGAGATCCTCGGTGTTGGGGTGCCCACTGTACGCATGTGGGTCAGCAAGGGGTACATTCCCCGCAGCACGTACATCAAGGCCGGCTCCACATACCGGTTCGACGTGGTTGCGATCGAAGCTGCGTTGAAAGACGACGCACCTCCAGCGCCGCCACAAGATGACCAAGAGCAGGACGACCCGCAACAACTAGAACTTCCGTTTGACGATGACAACCAATAAGGTGACCCACATGAGCAACTCTCTGTTTGATAACACCAGTACCGGTACCGCAGTAGCTATCCCGTTCGACACCAACACAACCGGCGTGCTGGCCGGTGGCGGTGGCGGTAACTACCGCCGACTCAGTATCCGTGGTTCTGCATTTCGCGAGATCGTCGGGGGCCAGGAGATTCACGTACACGAAGGCCGTTCGTTGGAAGTAGTTATCGTGGCCGCAGCCCCGGTCAACCGCGTTTACTACGGCGGCACATACAAGGAGGGTGAGACCTCTGCACCGACTTGCTGGTCGACAGACAGCAAAGTACCTGATCCGCAAGTCAAGGGCGAAGCACGCCAGAGCGACAAGTGCCAGACTTGCCCGCAGAACGTAAAGGGTTCAGGCCAAGGTGACTCCCGTGCGTGCCGCTTCCAGCAGCGCCTGGCGGTCGCTATGGCCAACAATCTGATGGAGCGCGAGGTCTACCAGCTGGCTGTACCAGCCGCCAGCATTTTCGGCGAAGCCGAGAACAACAAGTACCCGCTGCAGGCCTACGGCCGCATGCTGCAGTCCCACAAGACCCCGGCAGAAGCGATCGTAACTGAACTGCGCCTCGACCCCAGCAGCTCGACGCCGAAACTCACGTTCCGCGCAGTGCGCCCACTGGACGCCGACGAGACCGCTATTGTGCAGGACCTTCGTCAGGACCCGGCCACGGTGCAAGCTGTAACGCTTACGGTGTCGCAGATGGACAAGGTACAAGACGCTCCTGTTGACCCGAAACCAGCGCCAAAGCAGGAAGCCAAAGCGCCTGTAGAGAAAGAAAAACCAGCCCCCCGTAAGGCCAAAGCCGCCACGCCCCCGGCGGAAGAAGAGCCGACTCCAGAGCCCACTGTAAGCAAGCCAGCCAACAAGAGTCAGGGTTCCGCCAATCCTGACATCTCCGCGCTTGTCGCTGAGTGGGACGATTGACCTGTAGTGCTTGTAGCAGGTAGGGGGAGGTAGCTACTCCCCCTGTTTTTCACCATATGGCGGACTTATGGACACAAAAAGTTTTCTGGAATCAGTGCTCGCCGAAAACGGACGGTACTGCATAACAGCCTTGCGCGCAGATCGTCGCGCCGGGATGGAACATTACTTTTTCGACGACCTTGATGCAGCTGTAGCCAAGGCGGCGTCGTTGGATGAGAGCGAACGTAACGTGTACTTCGCGCTCGCTACGTTTTCAGAATTTCAAAGGGCGGCCGCAAACGCTGTAGCACTTCGATCGGTGTTTATCGATCTTGACGTAAGTGACGGAGACGCTCGCAAGTACCCCTCGCAAGCCGAAGCGCTACAGGCGTTGCGTACCTTTTGCAAAGACACCACCCTACCGAAACCAACAATAGTGAACTCCGGCACGGGCATACATGCCTACTGGCCGTTGGAAGAACAGCTAAGTAGGTTGGAGTGGTACGCGCTTGCTACCAGGTTCAAACAGTTCTGTGTCGATCGTGGGCTCAAGATAGACCCGGTAGTGAGCGCGGACGCTGCGCGCGTGCTGCGAGTGCCTGGCACGCACAACTACAAAACAGACCCACCAAGGGAAGTCTATATCGTTGGCGACCCTGCCGAACCAATACAAGACCTGAAAGCGTTCCTTGATTTGTTGGTAGTAGACGACCAGCGGCTACCACCTGCAGTTGTTGCGGAGAACCCACCGTTTGAACACACCACGGTAACCGCGGCGTTGGCGAGTAATGCTGAGAACAGCTTTCGACGTATCCTGGAGCGTACGGCCAAAGGCAGTGGTTGCAATCAACTGAAACGGATTGTGGAAGAACAGGCAACGCTTGACGAACCATCGTGGCGAGCAGGTCTCTCCATAGCCGTATTCTGCACCGACCGCGACAAATCGATTCACCTGATATCGAAATCGCACCCGGAGTACAACGAGGACGAGACGGAGCGTAAGGCGGCTGCTATAGCCGGGCCATATCTCTGCACTAAATTCGAAGAGATCAACCCCGGCGGGTGCGATGGCTGCCCTCACTTGGGTGAATTGAAGTCCCCTATCGTCCTTGGTAGGGAAATCGTCGAAGCCGATCCTGACGAGGTGGTGTTGGCCCCAGTCGGCGACCCAGACGCTGACCCAGAGACGGTACTGATACCTAAGTATCCACCACCATACTTCCGCGGCAAAAGTGGTGGCGTGTTCAAACGAGAGACAGACGAAAACGGTGACGTATCATCGTCCATGGTCTACCACAACGACCTGTACGTAGTGAAACGTGTGCACGACCCGGAGTTGGGAGAATCCGCAGTAGTGCGTCTGCATCTGCCAAAGGACGGAGTGCGAGAGTTCACAATATCGCTTGCCACCATCACGTCCACCGACGACTTGCGCAAGGCGCTATCAGTGCAGGGAGTTGGTGTAACCAAAGTTGGGGAGATAATGAACTATATGACTACGTGGATTAACTCACTGCAGACCCAGCAGGCTGCGGACAAGGCGCGCCGTCAATTCGGTTGGACAGACGACAAGGGTACCTCTTTCGTTGTTGGTGGTATCGAGATCTTCGCGGACAGAGTCGCGTCAAACCCACCTTCCGCGGCGACTGCGCAGCTGTTCCCGTACTTTGAACCACACGGCACTATCGACGCCTGGAAAGAAGTCATGGCGTTCTACAACGTACCTGGCATGGAGATTCACCAGTACATGATCGGTATCGGCTTTGGTAGTGTGTTGCTGCACATGTTGCCGATCCACGGCGCCGGGTTTCACATCTACAGCGACGGTAGTGGTTATGGTAAGACGACAGGCATGTACGCCGGTGCGTCCATATGGGGTAAGCCCAAGAAGCTCGTGCTCACAGAGAAAGACACCCACAACACGAAGATGCTCCGTGCAGAGATATATCGGCACTTGCCCTTGTACATCGATGAGCTGACTGCAGCGACACCGAAAGACCTAAGCGCTTTGGCGTACCACATTACCGATGGCGAGCAGCGCAATCGTATGTCTGGTAAAGGCAACTACGAACGTGTACGTGGTGAAGAGTGGGCGCTGATCTGCGGCTCCACAGGCAACCGGTCTATATGGGAGTCCATCGCCGCGGTGAAGCGAGGCACTCAGGCCGAGATGCAGCGCATACTGGAGGTACCTGTACATCGTGTGGACCTCGACAAGGAAAAGACCGACGCACTGACCAACAAACTGCGCAGCAACTACGGCCATGCGAAGGTCCCGTACATCCAGTACATCTGCAAGCACTACGATCTGGTGAAATCAGAGCTGGAAGATGTACAGCGTACGATAGATAGGCTGGCTGACCTTGGCCCGCAGAATCGTTTTTGGTCCGCTGAGGTAGCCTGCGTCATCATGGGGTTGCGCATTGCTCGTCGCCTCAAGTTCGTGTCGTTCGACATGCCGAAGCTGGTAGAGTGGATAGTTGGAGTTCTCAAGGGCGCCAAGATCGACGTCGTCCAAGCGAAGGGCACTGCAATCGAAGCGCTCACTCTGTTCTACCTGGAGAACTACAACAACATCCTGCGTGTGAGCAGTGTTGTCGACAACCGCGTCAAGTCGACGTCGGAAATCCTGGCGAGGAACCCGCCACCAGAGGCCGAGCCCAGGCAGAGATACGTTGCCAGGTACGAGTACGACACCAAGCTGTTGTTTGTGGTGCCGGCGTTCTTCCGCGAGTGGTGCTCCAACAAGCAAATACACTACGGCGGTATTTTCCAGGAGTTAAAGAAGGCGCCGTTCAACGCCGGCAGTGTCATCACCCGCCTTGGTAAGGGGACGAACGTCAACTTGCCGCCCATGGCCGTGATGCGGGTCAGCTTCGACGACAGCGACGCAGCGGATCAGTTGGTGGAAAATGCGCCGGATCGATGAGCTCAACCCGGACGGTGTTCGAATGACCGTCGACTGGGACGCTTTCGTGCCCGGCACGTCGATCTTTGTGCCGGCGCTGAACACCGAAGAGGCTGCAAAGCAAGCTCGCGGTATCGCCCAGTTACGTGGGTGGGGCGTTGAGGTACGGTTGCGCATCGAGAACGGTATGCGCGGGATCAGGGTTTGGAGATTGAAGTGATGAACTCCCAAGCCGGTGAGTGGGACATACCCCCGGCAGTGCAGGCCAAGGGAAACCGCACGATTACCTCGCCTTTGGTGACTGCACCGACTGGCCCCCGTAAGGGGCTTACTCCCCAATCTCTGGCAGGTACTCTTTGAACGCCTGCTTCCCGAACTTCGACAGGTAGATACCGTTCACCATCTCGTTGGTGACGCGCGTGTGTTCTCGCAGGGAAGACTCAATGGACTCCGCGGTGATCGCACCGGGGTACTTCTTGTTGATCTTGTCGATCTCTTCCATGGCGTCCTGCATGGCATCGGTGTCGGCATTGCGCATGGCGTAGTACAGCTTGTTGCGCGCACGAGACACGCGATCCCGCAGTTTGGTGTCCAGGCGCTTGCGCAGTGCGTTCTGCTCCAGGGTCTGTATGTAGTCGTCCGGCGCGAAGCCGAGTAGCTGCGCCAGCACGTTGAACCCGTTGATGTCTTCAGTGATAGGGTCACCGCGCAAGGTCGTGGCGCCCTCGCCGCCGTAGCGAACCGATTTAAAGACGTTGCCGATCGCGCTTGGAAGCATGCGCTCCACGCCGCGGCGGTACTCCCCATCTCCCATAAGGGCGATACCGTCTTCAACGCGGCTGGCCACACCGAACACTGGGCCGCCGAAATCTTCCAGCAGGCGCAGTACGAAGCTGTCCTGCTCGACGTTCGGCTGCGAACGTATGATCAAGTTGGAGAGGCCAATACGCTCAGCTACAGACAACCCGGTGACTTCGTTCAGCAGGCCGTTGGTGAGGCCGCTACCGATCGACATCTCCAGCAGGGAGCGTGCATCCGGGTCTTCATCGTCCAGGAGGAACATATCGGCGAGCATCATCACGGTGCCAATCAACGGCATACCCTGCACACCGGCCATCAAACCAGAAGTAGCCATCAGGTTGATGAACTGGCCCTTGGCGATCTGGCGCTCTTCCTTCGACAGGTTGGAGTTACCCAGCCAATCCCGCAGAAGTTTGTACTGCATGGCCAGCATGGCGGAACCGTACCGCTTGAACATGAACAGGATGGAGCCAACGCTGCTCTGCGCCAAACGCGGACCCGTAGTGCGAAGCGCTGAGGTGTTGGTGAACTCCATGAAGTCCACTGCCTGACGAGCCGCCTGCACGAGTTGTTCTTTGGTTGGTTTACCACCAGCAGCACGGAGTTTGTCGACCTCCAACATGTACGCCATCATCATAGTGACGTGTCGGTTCATGCGTTCGCCGTGATGGAAGAGCATGCCAGACCAGTGGTTGATACGATCCCACAGGCCGCGTTTCTCGAACGAGCTTGTGCTGTCATCGAAAGCATCCATCGTCAGGTGGTGTGACATCTCGCCAAGACCCTCGGCTACGTCGACCAGGACCTTCATATCTTTCAACTGCTGTAGACCTTCCGGGGTATTGGCAAACTGCGGGAACCGCTTCTTCAGATCGGCCTCGTTGGAGAAGTCGACGTTGCGCAGCGACCAACCATTGAGGATCTCCACTTCGACGTCTTTGCCGTTGGCGTCCTGCACCAACGATTTGATCTTACCCTTCAGGCCAGTGTTGCCGTAGATCTTGTACGCTTTGTTGAAGGCTTTGCGGGTGTTGCTCCAGCCGTACTTACCAGCCAGTAGAGGCGCCGACACCGCGGCAGGGCCAGTAGCGTTGACGATCACGCTGGACACGTTGGCGCCCAGGTTGAACGTGAAGCCCAATTGACGAAGCAGCCCCGCCCAACCACTCAACCGCGGGTCGCGGGCGAACTGGATATACTCTTTCACCACCGCGATAGCTTCGGCGTCACGCTCCGAGTCTATCGGCTCATCCTGCAAGTTGTTGCTGTCGATGATAGGTTGCAGACGGATTTTGGTGGCGTCATCTCCAGCTGCGATCTCCTTCTGCAAAAGTGCGCGCACTTCGCGCCGCGCAGCAACGCTATCGAGCTTTTTGCCTTTCAGTTTGTTGTAGTTTGGTGACGTAGTAGGCACGCCCCAGGACTGAAGCACTGCGGGAGTGATCTCATCTATCGCCTCCTGGTTAAGGCGCTCCGGCAGACTGCGTTCGATGTCGGTAAGTTTGTTGCGGGTCTCCATCTGAAGCAGCTCGGCGCCTACTTTGCGGGAGTTATCCAGGAACACGTTGACTGCGTCGGAGCGATACCCCAGCGTGCGTTCACGCCGACGCATGGAGCCAGTCATAGCCAGCTCTGGCTGGTAATCGAGGAACGCGTCAAGAACCGTGTCCGTAATGCTGACAGTCTTGTCACCAACCTTCACTTCCCCAGGAACACCCGCATCTTTCAGCTCACTGAGAAGCTGATACACGAACGACGACGGCGGCGCGTTGCTACGCATAGCCTCGCTGAGTTTGGTGATAGGGCGTACGTTCTTGGCGCCGTCGGCTTCCAATTTCTTCATGGCTTCTACGCGCTGGTCCAACGTCTCGAACGACGTACGGCCAAGCTCACCATCTTTTTCGACCCACTCTGCCCAGTACTTACCGGTACGCGCCAGTTTGGCGTAAGGACGGATCTCGAAGCGATCCATCAACTGACGTACGAGTCTGTTCTTGATTTTCACAGCGGCACCTTGCTCCAGCCCAGCCGCCTTCAGAGCGTCATCGATGCGCCCGTCGCGAATCTGAATGGCCAAGTCCCGGAGCTTGTCGTTACCCGCAAACACCATGTCGTACGCAGTTTTACCGTCTTTCGGCAGAGCGTCGTAGCGTTTTTTCAACTTGTGATACGTGTCCAACTTGTCCTCGTCGACGTCCGACTGCTTCCATCTCGGGTCGACTTCCTTGACCGTAGAGTCGTTGATGAGCTTGTTCACGTCAGCCATGAGCGCTGTGTTGTTAAGCACCAGCTCGCTCAACTGTTTCTCCACCCCGCGGATGCTCTCGGTCATGCGCTCGACTTTGCCGTTTGCCTGGCGAAGCAGGTCATGCAACTGCTGTATCTGCGGGATGCGACCCTCGGTGATCATGTCCACAGAGTTCAGAGATACCGAACGTAGTAACGTGCCGTAGGTGGCTTTACTCATTTTCCGGACAGCTTCCGAAATCGTAGTCGACATCTCAGGCGACATGCGGAGCTTGCCGGTGAGGTTCTGGTAGATGTGCTTGTACACCCAGTCCTCCCCACGGTTGGTAACCGTAGCGGCGTACAATTTTTCCGCGGCGCGATATCCTGGAGCTGGGGATATGATCTGATCGATGAGATAGTCTGCAGAAGTCAGCGCCGTACCGCGGGGGCCCATACCAAACACTTTACGCAACAGTGTGTCGATAGCATGCAGGAAGCGCTCCCAGGCCGTGATCTCGGCACCGTCAGGTTTCAAGCTATTCAACTTGGCCCGGAAAGCCTCATTACTGAACGCCTCTGCTACGAACTCGTCCAACGACTGCCCGCCGTAGGCTGTACCCAGCTTGTCGCGAACTGAGTTGAACAGCTTCTCCAACTGTTTGGTCACCGGGTGCGACTTGTTGGCGATCGTGTGCGAGGTCACCGCGTGCGCGGCCTCGTGCAGCAGGGTGTGGGCGTTCAGTCTCTTCGGGTTGAGCGTTATCGTGTTGGTCGCTGGGTCGAAATCGCCGGCGCTCGGTTGTCCGTCACGGTTCTTCAGATCTTCCTGCAGCTCTACCGCGGTGGTGCCCATGACGTTGGCCAGGCGCTGAGCGGCGTTCGCCACTCGCTTGTTGGTCGACTTACCCAACGCACGCAACGCACCGACAAGATCGCCCTGTTGGAGTTTGAGTGTGACGTCGCCGGTTACCGGGGTCATCAGTGCTTCAATCTCATTGACCTGGGCTTCCGGTAGGAACATACGGAAGTCAACGTTGGCACGCGCTACTTGGCGACGCATGTCGGCCACGCCGCTACGGCTGAGGTTATTCTCTACCCAGATTCTGGTCGGCTCACTTTCTTTCAGCGTAGCGCCGGCGATGTTCTTGAAGCCGTCGCTTACGCTTGCGCCTTTTTCGAAGTACTTACGCGCAAAGTGTTTCTCCGGCAGCGCGTCTATTACCTTCTGGTCTTTTGCGCGGTCGGCTCTTCGGGTCTGACTCTCCTTATCGATCTCAACATTGGCGTCGGGGTCTTCGTCAGTGTCGACCTCTTCCTCCGGCACGGAGTCTTTCGTGGCGTTCTGCTTTTCGTACGCTTCTATTTCTTCTTTCGAGTAGATCTTGCCAGGATCGTCACGACGGCGTTTACGTGGTTTTGCTACCCTACCCTTCCTGCTCTCTTCAGCCTGGATATGCTTCTGCATGTACTCCGTAGCAATGTCTACCCAGTTGCCGCGTTCGGTGTTGCGCAGTTTCGTGAGCAGCTCGTCCACCGCTGTTTCCGTGAGGTCGGCGTCAAGTTCCTGCTCCATAGCGTCAATCAGAAGCTGTGGATCGTTCGCAAGTACAGCAGCCTCGACGGCGTCGTCGTCCGTCAATTTACGACCGCTTTTGGCGTCCAGAGAACGCACGTGCGCGCCCATGTAGTCATATGCTATTTTGGGCCGTTGACTGGAGTCAGCTTTACGCAACCTGGCCAACAAGGTGTTGCGTTCTCCTTCGCTCATGTCCACGTTGAAGTTCATCTCCAACGCGTCGACTATCTCCTGAGATTCGTCGTACACGCGAGGGTCTTCTGGCAGCGCTTTACGCAACCTGGCTGCCTCCTTCTCCAGGCGACGAGACGCTAGCTCGTCGGGCTCTACCGTACTTTCACTCTCGGCTTTTGCGGTTTGGGGCGCTTGTTTGCCGGGTTTTTTGGTCTTGGGGGCGTCGGTTTTCTCGGTAGTGGCGGCCTTGGCATTCGGTTTCTCCTTACGCTTCTGCTTCACTGCAGTTGCAATGTCTTTGGCGGCGACTTTCTCCAGGTTCGCCAGTTCGACGATGTCCGCAAGCTCTTCAGCGGTAAGCTGCTCTTTCGGCGGTACGTTTTCGGCTACGTCGGAGATAACACCATCGGCGCGCTCCGCGGTGCCCGGCGCCGGTTTTGTGTCAGTATCCTGTTCGGAAGTACCTGTGGTTTCGTACCCAGGCACCGGACCCATGTCGGAGATTACTCCGTCTGCACGGTCAACCACTGGCAGTCGCGCAGGTTTTAGTTGTGTCGCACGGTCAACGCTTTCCGAGATGTCTTGAACGTCTTGGTAAGACATAGAACGTTTTTTGGGAGCGTTCTTGGCTACGTCAGAAACAACGCCGTCTTCACGGTCCAGTACGGGGAGCTTGGCTGGTTTGGTTTCTGTATCTGGTTCCGATGTAGCCGTTGCATCTGCGCCAGCGTCCGGAGCAAACATTTCGTCTTTGCTGGTCAACGTAGTGTCGACGCCTTGGTACTCAGGCAGTGGAGACGTAAGCTCTTCCTGGTTGCTTGTGGCGGTAGTATCAATGCCAGGCAAAGGGACTTCAGGGGACGGCACTAGGGTGTCGACACCTTCGTCTCTATCTAGCGAGGTTGTGTCCCGACCTTCTTCGTGCTTCGGCAACATGTCCGTCTGAACGCCTTGCGGTGCTTGTTCGGCGCGAAGCAACGGAGACTGCAGCAAACGAAGAACTTTGTCTTTCACCTCTGCCGGAGCGTACTTGTTGGCGTACTGTTGGATGTCCGCAACTACAGCAGCTTTGATTTCTGGCACCGAAAGATCTTTACCTGCAATCCGACGAATTACTGGAGCCGTAGCGGGAATGCCGCCAGCTATGAGTTCTTCTTTGGTGAACGCCGTCTCAGATTTCTGCTCCGGTTGTTTCTTCGGTACTGGGGCATTGGGGAACATATCCGGTTGTTCAGCAGTGCCCTGCGCTATAGCTTGTTGTCTCTTTGCGGCCGCTACCGCATCAGCGGCAGCCTCCCCCCGAGTGCGGAACTTCGGAACTTCCTTAGGTGTTTCGGACGTCGACGACATCATCTGCGCGGCTTCAGCGATCAACTCATCGACGCGTTCTGGCGTGATAGGACGTGGATCAGCGTCGTCAGACAAAGGCAGACCGAGTTTGGCGCGCCATTCGTTTTCGTTGACCGGTACAGCTTTATCTGGCGCCTTCCCGTCTTTCGGCGGTGCGCCAAACAGTTGCCCCTGCGGTGCTTCAGGAGTCGGTTCTTGTGGGAGGTCACCCAAAAGATCGTATTGATCTTCTGGGGGCTTCTTGGCCGGTTTCTCTTCTGCTGGAGGTGGTGTCGGGGCAGGCTTGGCTTTACGGCCAAGCGCCATATCAAACAACACTTGCGCCAACGCGCCGGCACCGCCACCGAGGGCACCTTCACCCAAGGTTGACTCCATTACTCCTTGCTCAGGGTTGTAGATACCGCGCTCGATGAGGTTCTGAGCTACTGCAGTTGCAGCTTCCTGGGCACCTTCTTCGCCGCCGGCAGCCGCGGCGCGGGCCACGCGGTTCAGGATGGTACCGGTAAGTTCTTTACCGAGTACGCGTTCGACCACACGGAACGGGGCCAACATCTCAAGGGCACCTGGGATCATACCCAGGGCGGTAGCCTGCGCGCGTTCACTCTCTGTGGCACCTTCCATCTCGGCACGTTGACGAGCTTCGCCAGCCCCTGCAGCGGTACCGAGACCGACACCAGACGCGATGGCCACCGGAGCAGAAAGGCCAGCAGTCGCAAAGAACGGTGCCATGGAGCCAAGAGCTTCGCCAAAGGTGCGAGCGCCACTATCTTCGTACCCGTACTTGACGCCGGGCTTCATCGACTTGGCGAGGGAGGCAATACCTTCACGGGCTGGGGCTTCGAGTGACTCAGGCAGGATGGACGACGCACCGACAGCGGCCGACTCCAACATGTTGACCGCACCCGCGGGGATACCACGGAAGAACTCCCCAGCCTGACCCATGAGGGTGGTTTCTGGAGGGGGAAGCTCAAACCCCTGCGCGCCGCCAGTTTCGGCCTCAAGACGTGAAGCCAAAGCACTGAGTCTTGCCACTGCAGCGGTATCGCCAGCTGCGCGTGCCCGTTCGATTGCGCGCTGGACGGTCGCCAAGTCGGCCATGGGTTACTCCTATTCGGCGCCGTACAATGCCAGGTCGGCGGCAGTCTGTGGGTCTGTGAGCTGAAGTATGGCAGACGGAATCACCCCAGCGCGAGCATCTCGACCCTCCCGGATCTTAGTGCCGATGTACTGGATTTCCTGCAGCGCGCGCTGCTTGTCTTCTTCCGTCTCGGGGTTCATGAACCGCTGTTGCGCGTTTTGCAACTGCAGCGCCCACGGTTCTGCGACATCTTTTTCGATCCCTGCAAGGTCTTTCTGCAACTGCGATACCAGCTTGAGTACTTCGAGCGGGTCCACCGGCTTGTTCTGCGCGATCGATGCCAGCGTAGTACGGGTTTGGGCGTCAATGGCAGCTTCCTGCGCACGCTGGTCGATCTGAGCCTGAGCAACTGCGCGCTGTGTTTCATCGCCTGCAAGCTGAGCCCCTGCAGTGAGCCCGGTACGCATCTGGTCAGCCGCAACCTGTTCGGCGTCGGTACCGGCAGTGAACGCGCCCGCGCGCTGTTGCTGTTCGAGAGCCTGCTGCGCTTCGCGCAACGCGGCGATCTTCTCCAGACCGGCCTGACGAGAGGCATCTTGGCGATCGCGTTCGGCACGAAACGCCTCGCCAGCGCCACCAATACCGTTTCGGAACCCACCACCAAGGGCAACCAGGCGACGCATCAACAGCTCGTTCGGGTCATTCAGCTCTCGCTGCAACGCTTCCTGTTCTTTACGGATGGCAGCGAGCCCGGCCAGTTCTTCCGGGGAACGCGCGACATCTTTGGACCATTCTGCAGCGCGAGCCCTACGTGCAGCTTCGCTGTCGATACCCATCAACTCACTGGCGCGGGACTGCACGCTCTTGGAGAAGTCGGAAGGATCGGCGATGGCGATGCCGCCGGCTTGTGGCGCAGCGGTTGTCGACGTGGATGTAGTGGACGCAGCGGGTGCGGCGCCTTCTGCGGGAGCGGTATCGGGGGAAGTGGTTGTTGGGGTAGCGGCTGTAACCATACCTTCCGGCATGCCCGTGGCCGCGGCCCAAACATCTTCCGGGGCTGGGATATTGGAGACCTTCTCTGCAGCCTCCAGCGCATCGTAGCGATCGCCGGAATAAATACCCAACTTCTCCAACAACGCCTGCAAATTAGCGCGTGCGCGAGAACCTTGTTCTCCACGAACTTTTTCCCCGCTGGCTTTGGCTCTTTCCATTGGGCCAACATAACTGCCTTCGTCCCCAGCAAACGCCACGATCCCACCACCGGCGAACTGCATGTTCGGAGCTGGGGCAGCCTCGATACCCTGCGGGGCACCTTGGGCAACTTCGTTGCGCGTGAGTTCCATTACCTCCTGCTGGCGCTGGTCGGCGATGGTGGTCGGCTTGCCGGCCTGACGAGCCATCTGCAACTGCAGCTGACGTGCGGCAGATTCTTTTTCGGTCTTGAGTTTCTGCAGGGCGAGCAAATCGATCAACTGCTGATTCTGGGCATACTGCTGCATCAGGCGCTGCGGCTGCCCGCGGTACGCGTCAACTTTGTCTTGGATAATCCCGTCGATGCCGTAGCTCATAGTTACCAATCCCAGTCTTTATACAGGTCCCACAACCCTTCAAGACCGCCGAAAATGTCCGGCAGTGCGTCAGCAGTATCGGTGACGTTTCCTACAGTTTGTGCAGTATCACTCGGCATCTGGTACTGGTACGACTGTGTACCCAGCGGTAGACCCTGCAACAACGACTGCATGAACTGCACCTGGCGGTACGGGTAGTCACGCTCCTGTTCGAACTGCTTGATGTCGGCAGCAATTCCTTCGCTTTCGATATCACGCTGCGTGTCTCCAGCGCGCAGTTGGAGGTCCAGACCTTCCAACCCCCTGTTCTGCTCGGTGTTGAACTGATCCCGCGCCTGTTCGTACGCAGACTGATAGCCTTTGCCAGTTATGTCGGCCAAGTTGCGGGTAAGGTTACGATCACCTTCAGACTCCATGATGGCCTGACGCGAACCACCGAACGCCCCGGCACGAGTGAGGCGACCTGCGTTCTGTACGCGGTTGATTTCGGCTTGGCGACGTGCTTCGGCAATTTGCGGTTCCAACGCGGCCGATATGTACGGCGACATGAACTTGTCGGCCACTCCCTGGTCGGTGAACGACCCGTACGACGGCATCGACAGCCCGGCTATACCCTGAAACGCTTTGTCTTGTAGTGAAGATGGTCCGGCAGACAACGGACCTTCGTACGCCGTGTACGGCGTATCCGCAAGAGCTTCGCCCCGCCCCAGCATGTTTGTGACATACGGGCCTACCCAGTTAGAGAGCGATGATTCTGTACCAATGAACGGTGCTTCAATCATTTACCACCTCACGCCGGGAGAAGTTTGTTGGGGTCTATACGACGACCCTGTTCGGTCGTTCCGGTGCGCGCTTTTCGTATGCGGTCCATCATATCGTACAACACTTTTGCACCGGCGTCCGAGTTACCATTACCAAGATGGCTGATCACGTCTGCAGGCACCACGAACTCCCCATGGGATAGCGCTGCAGGTTCTTTACCGTCGATGGACGATGGAATCTCGTCTGCCATACCGTCAGTGGCGCCACGAAGATACCGCGGTTGAAGCGACGCTATGCCGCCTTGGGCAAACATACCCATACCGCCTTGCGCGTTTGGAACACGCATACCGGGCGGAGGGGGAGTCGCGGGACCCATAACGCTGCCGCTTGCCCAGTTGCTTGCGATCGAAGCGTCCGGCATCCCCGTGCTGGAGGCAGTGCCCAACTTGCCCGTAGAGCTAAACGGATATGCGCCACTCTGCATAACCTGCTTTTTGTACTCCATCTCTTGGGGGCTAACTTGCAGGTGCTGCAAGTCGTCCGCCATCCCCATGCTGGAGGCTGGCATTGGCTTATTGAAGCCGCCGCCAGACGGCGAAGGGCTACGCGCCCGCAACATCTCCATAACCCCTGGCAGCGCAGCAACAGGAGTTTGGGAGGAAGTGGACCTACGCCCGCGCTCACGGAATCGCTCGGGTGGCGCCCTGCGCAACGACGCCAAACCGCCGCGGGCGTAGTTGTACCCGTGCTCTTTGAGGTAGTCGTCTTTCATACTGGGGTAATCTTGGGCAAGCCGGTTCAGTACTTGAGCTTCAGATACCCCCATAGCCTCAGCCATGTCCTTGGGAGAAATACCAAACTTCTTGGCCCCGGCCAGAAGATTTGCGGCTTCCCCGCTATCGATAGCCTGACCTGTGTTCCAAGTGTCTGGATTGGTCATGTACTTCTTGGCATTTGCCAGCACGTCCGCGCGACTGAGGACGTCATTTCCGGGGGACCCGGTAGCAACTACGTCACCACTCAACGGGCCCTTGGTGAGAGTAGGCATCGTAGGAGCGGGAGAACCACCCCCCGGTGCAGGAGTTGTTGGTTTATTCGCAGTCGAACGGCTGGCTACCAACTCCTTGATTTGATCGTTAAGCGCCATTATTTCTTCCATCGAAGGCTGGTACGAAGATCCTCCAGCTTTCGGGGTATAGGTCGTATCCGTGAAATAACGACGGCCACCACTGCCAGGGCGACGTTGCCCGCCTCCTGCAGTTTGAGTGTTGAACGCATTCGGCACCTGCTGACGTGACGCAGTGTACGACGGGATGCCGCCGAGGTAGCCGATCTTCTGGGCGCTCTGGGGGTTAAATATGCTGTGAATGCTGCCGTACAAACCTGCGAGTCCAGCCAAACCTTTCGAAAATTTTTCTATTTTCGACGGACCCGTTGCTGGAGCACCGGGAGCTGGATTGGTGCTATCGTATTCAGACATATCGATCTCTCCCTACCCCAAGCAAGTAAGAAACCAAGTCCTGGGTGTCGTAGTCATCGTAGGTGTCCCCGCGCATTGTTTGCGGGAACATATCTTGTAGGTCGTAAATATAGTCTATCTCGGCGAGCGGTGCACTTTCTACTTTCACCGTACCGCCTGGCGTGGTACGTGCCTGCGCGTTTGGTTGCGCCCCACTGCCGGGACCAGAACCTTGCCCAGAACCTGAACCCACACCAGACCCTTCGCCAGTACCAGACCCACTGCCAGTACCGGTACCAACACCCGACCCCGTGCCGACACCCGAACCAGTATCTGCACCGCCGCCGGTAACCACGTCCAAAATGTCCGGAAACCAAAAATCCAAGTCGGTGTCGCCAGTGGTCGAACCAGCGCTCGGTTCTGGAGGAGTGACGTCGTCAAGAGGGCCCGCGCGCTGTCCAGCATCATTTTCCCAGCCAATCTGCACGGTCTCTCCGTACACATTCGGCCCGTACACAGGGTGCCAAGGCCCGTCGATTTTGGGGTCGTCAACCCCGCCTGGACCTGTAGGAGAACCACCCGCGGGGCTACCGCCACCACCGCCTCCGCCACCACCTACCTCGTTATAGGTAGGCACGATGCCTGGAGTGTGCCAATCGGCGCCTTCAATCGCCGGCGATCCACCTTCGATCTCGACTCCATCAACTACCCAGTTGCCGTTGTCGGCCTGGTGAACACCTGGGATTACCTCTTGCTGCTGCGTGCCCGGCACTTGCCCAGTTTTCAGGTACCACCAAATATCCGCAGCAATGGTGTCGGCGGACAACGTGTCCGGGCTGTTGGAGTCAGGCATACCTTCTATCGGAGATAGATTCAACGACGCGAAGTACTCCGGGGAGCGCTGGCTTATGTCGTATCCCTTGGAGGCCATCTCGGCCAGGATCGCCTGGCGCTGCGCTTCTTCAGCGTCGAGCTTGGCTTCGCGCTTGTCTCGACGACTGTCGATCGCCTTGCCCATACGGTACAGGGTGTTGAGTGGGTCAAGCTGCAGTCCAACGTTATCAAAGCTCATGGTCAGATGATCTCAGTGAAGTAGATGGACGCCAGGATCTCCGCACCTGCACCAGACAGCGGGTCTGCCGTTATTGTAAAAGTTTCGCCGGGGTCTATCACGCCCTCGTGTATCTCGGTCTCGCCTCTGAAGTCAATAAGCTGTGTAGCAGTCGCACCAAGTCCCACCGCGAACAAAGAAGTACCGCCAGCGGCAGAAGTGGCAGAAGTGTCCACCTGAACCAACGAGCCTGTAGCAGCGTTAACAAAACTTGCCCCAACCAATACAGACCCTCTGTAAAACTTCATCGTCACTGGCTTGTTGTGGTTGATCGCAATGGTAACGAATAGCAACTTTACACGTGATTTGTTGAAGTACGAGCCGTTCACTATCCGATTACGGAGAGTAATTACCGGGGTCTCAGCGTCACTTGCCAACGTCTTCGAAGATGTAGCGCCACGCCTGATACCACGAATCGGACTGTTACCTTGATGGAACGCAGAAAGCGCGTTCACATACAGGACGATGTCTGTCGTGTTGGCGAAGTTTTCCGCCGAAGCAATCAGCGGTAGGCTTGGGTTGATGATGAGCGGAGAAGTTGCCACGTTACCGTTCGTGATGCGATGCACCAAATGCAGGTCGCCATCATTCGGATCTTCGATGTAGAAGCGGGCCTCTCCGAACCCGTCCTGGTAGTCGATGGCGTACAGGTTGCCTTTGGTTGGATCAAGTGTAATGCCCGTAGCGCCGGCGCCGTCGAACTTATCGCGTTCGCTCCAGTTAGCTTGCGCTACCCATGTTTCAGTAGCCGAGGCGCCGGCCAAGCTCTGAGCAAACGTACCCACCGCAGTGGTGGCCCCGGAGAGGCTGTACGTGCCTGTCTTACTCCCCGCCTGCCAGCTGTAAAAGATCACCGTGTTGCCGACTGCAACCGCAGTCCAACCGCGCCCGTTGCTGGCGTAGCTTACCGCTGCAATCTCATTGGCCGTTACGGTAGCATCCGCGCCGTTGGTGACAGGAACCGAAGTGGCGTTACCGTTCAGCGTAATGGTGATGTTCTCAGCCGTAGACGACTTCGTAGTGATTGTCAGGGTGCGTACTTCAGGCACTCCGCCAGTGCGACGCATGACTCCGAAGGAAGTGCCGTTGTAGCCAAAGAAAAAACCCGCCCCGGAGTCCCCATAGCCTATCAGCTGTTGCGAACCAGCAGCACCGGAAGTGAATCGCGCCGATATTCTCGTGAGGATACCCATTCCGGGGCGGTAATCGATCGTGTCCCTTGTCAGTATTTCTGCGGTTCTGCTTGCCGCGGCGCCGGTGGACAACGACACCACGCCGTTGGACACACCAGATGACCCACCATTGTGACGCTCATTGACCAGATCCGTTGGTATGCCATACGGAAACTTGATCTGCAGTTCAGGGACATTGTTCTCAACCAACGCTTCGCCGAACGGCGTCCTGCTGGTAGGTGGAGGCGTGACTATGAGCGCGTTCTGATGATCGACATCAGCCGCGTAGCCATTCTCTCCCTTGATGCGATATCCCTTGCTGGAGCTTATGCCGGTCATGGGGTGATTTCGGCTCCGTACAAGGTGAAAGTCAAAGCATTGGCAGTGTCGGTTCGCACACCGATATTTCCAGCGTTCGTGTACCCAGCCATGAGCCCGGTGATCGATACCGTCTCTCCAGCTGAAATACTCACGTCCCAGAACAGCGCAGTTGTTTCATCGTACGTCGTGCCGTCCTCATCGTGGAACACGCGGAACAGCGCAGAAGATGCCGATGTGTTGCACACCACCAAGTTTTTACCGACCCAGGTAGTAGCCGCCGGAGGAGAGTACAAACTCGCCGCTGTAGTGTTGGCCGGGCGCAATTGCCCGAGTTGTTTCTCCTGCAGTGTTGTCACGACATCACCAACGTATACCGCTGATTGAAGACTTGAGTTTCTTGAATTTGTGTTTCTAGATCCGCTACCGCGCCACGCAAAGCCAGGTTAGCCGCGTCCAGCTGGTTGAAATAGATACGCAGCACGTTATTGGACTGCGAAAAACTTTCACTGACGTACTGCTTCGGAACCGTCGGGATCGCAGGGGCTTTTGTACCGCGCAGGCTGTCTGCTATGTCACCCATCACTTTCTCCCAGAAGGTCGGACGTCAAAACGCACGCTACCCAACTGCCACATAATGCCGAGGTCGCTGGACTCCACATGCATCACCATCTGACGGCCGCGCACGCGAAGATTGATCTGGCCCGTGAACTCCTCGATCGGTACCTCTACGGTACGTGTAACCACGCCAGAACTCGAACCACCGACAGACGTAGGATCGTTTGGACCTGAACCGGCATTGTAATACGGTGTGAAGGAAAGCGTGATGGTTGGGTTGGCTGCAGTGGACCCTGTGAACTGGAAGTCCGGCAACGCTCGCCAGGCAAACCCGAAGAACTCACCATCGTCGATATCGAACTGGCCAGATGTGATGCTGGCCGTAATTGGTTCCGCAATACCGCTCGTTACGTCGTCCACGCCGTCCTCGTGGTACACCAGATTGTTGCTGTACGTAGCCGCAAGCGGGAAGGGGCGCAGTTGAGAGTCCAGCCAGGCCGTACGTGATACGTCGCCGTGCATCCATATGTCTTCCAGGTAGTTGTATACAACATACCGATCGATCTCGTCAGAGTCGGCTGTGCAGTAGAACCACCACACCTCGTGATACTGCTCGTTGGTACCGGCGCACACTTGCGCGCGCTGCTCGAAGTTGAAATCGGAGAACACATATCGGCGTACATCGCAGCGAAGCGGCTTCACAGCGCCGTTGTACGAGTAGAACTTGTCATTACCCATCCAGAACGACACGCCGTTGGCGTACGCAGTGGCCAGCGGACCTACGATAGAGATGTTGTCTCCAACAAGCTGCGGCGCCCACGTGGTCGTGCTATCGATGTATTGCAGGGAGTACAACGCCGCGTCGGTCCACACCAGGATCTCCTGGCGGGATTGGTGCGCAGCAACAATCTCTGATCCGATCGACAGTCGTATGCTTCCAGCCTGGTTGGTGGCGCTGGGGGTCCAGTTAAGCGCGTCCTCCTGGTCCGACCACCGAATCAGCATCGGGTCGAGGGTCGAACTGCCTATATCGTTGGCGCCAAACGCAAACACGAACCGGCTCGCGTCGGACACAAGCACAATGAAAGTAGCCACAGGTACGTCGGACGCACCGACCTCATCCTCCAGCAACACGCCGCGGGTGCTTGTGCCATTGGTCGCGTCCCAGAGACATATCTGGCCGTTACGCTGCGCGAAAATCAGGTCTTCCCCGAAGTTGGATTGGCTCCACATGCCGAGGTTTCCGGAAGTGATACTACCTACACCCCATGGACCCGAGCCGTACTCGCCGGCGCCAAAGCCGGTAATTGGAAGTGCTATCGGGGAGCCCGTATTGATCTCGTACTCGGCAGTAACTGTACCGCCGCCGGTTACCGAGCTGGTTGCCGCGGAAGCCGCTTCGATCGTGTAGCTGTCGGCGTTGATCACCGTGACCTCATACTCGCCGTCGATGAGCAGGCCGCCAACCGGGGAGGCGCCACTGAAGATCACAAAGTCACCCGTGAAACAGCCGTGGTCGACGTCGTCTACCACCACCGTTGTGTCGCCGTTGGTTGTCGTGAATGGGTCAGTCAACGAGACGGTAGACCGAATCGGCGTCACGTCGTAGTAGTATCCGCCGCGCTCGATGTAGAACTTGATGTTGGTGCCAACACCGACCAGGTTCTGACCACCCAAGGTAGCCCAGTTGTTCAGTGACCTGCAGACGCCGAGGTAGGTGTACGCGGACAAGCGTGTCCACCCGCCGATCTTTTCCGGGAAGCCATTACGGAAGCGCACGTTGTTGCACGTCACCCAGCCGCCTTCCGACGAGTACCGAGTCGTCTCCGAGTTTACACCGGGCGCGAACTGGATCTTTTTCAACATGTCTTACTCGCACAGGGACGCGATGAGTTCGTCAGTAAGCTCCACCCCTTCTGGGAGTACGAACCCTCTACCCTGCATCCCGGAGTCAGTCCAAGGGCCATCCGCCTGTAGATCGACACAGGCGTAGTCAACTTCGGACAACACCGCCAGCACGCTTTGGCATCCGGCCAACGTGAACAGGCACATTACCAACGCAGCGATGGCTACAATGTGCGCAATCTTTGCTGTTTTGTTCATACCTTGTCCCTCCACCGGGCAACAAACTCAGAGTAACACCGAACCCCAATCCAGCACCACCAACGACGAAAAAACGGCACACCGTTCATCCCCAGCAGCTCGCGGAAATACCGGTCGGCAACCGCCCGACAATGCCACGGCAACACCCGCATGTTGGTGAGTATGCATACGGCGTCATGGTAGGCCGACGCCTGAACCATGGCTGGAGTGTCAATCGCGTAGCTGCCAAAATCCCAAGTGAAGTCGGGGTACAAAGTCAGCGTACCGTCTTTGGCAAGGCAGAGCTTCAGGTTGAAGCTGTCGTTCACCTCATACCCGACCAGCGGACTCATGGGGAAGTTGAGGAAGCCCAGCAGCCTGCCGCGCTTGCCTTTGTCTATCAAGTCGTAATGAATCGCGCTCATGCAAAATCCACCACTTCAATGAACACTTTATCGCCGTTTTGCAAGTGCTTGGCAATCTCTTTGTACAGCGTTTCGTACGCTAACTCTGACTTCCCGATACTCATGTTGCCTGTGCTGTCGGCGCTGTAACCGATCAAGACACACCCAGCAGTGTGCTTGTCCAGGTTGCCGACATGTATGTACACCCATTCGAAGCCTGGCACGTTTTGCAGCCACAACATACCTTTGTGCCATGGGTACTTGGCCGCGTACTTCGCGCTCATACCCCCCTCGGTGCGCAGGCGAATCTCGTACCGCCCCGCAGGAATACGAGTCTCTCCCATGACCTTGATGGCGCGTTTTTCGTCCTCAAGTGTGAAACACCGGAAGCTCAACAGCGGCCCAGACACCTTGTGCACCACCCCAAGGGTGGCCTCGATGCCGGAGCTGAACCGGTGTAGCCTGTATATGACGTCGGTCATGACTTGTCGGCCTTGTCGTCGAGCTTGTCGAAAACCTGCTTGAAATTGGCGTCTATCTTGGCCTCCAAGCGCTCCATACTGCGAACCAGCTCGTCGCGTCGTACGTATTGCCCAGCAACTAGCACCTCAACCGCGTTGGTCTTCGCCGCCAAATCGTCGTTCTTTTTGCGCAACGACTTCAATTCGTCCCACATAGCGTACATAAAAAATGACCCCAATGCGCCTGCGGCACTAATGACGACGTTGAATAGCTCCTGACTGAAGTCCACATGGCTCTCCTTATATCTGTGACAAACCGGCATACAATTTCGAGTTGAACGATAGCAACGCAGTGATCGGTACGCTGTTGGTTGACGACGCTTGCAGAGCGAACGAGCTACCATTCCACTTGTAGAGGTTACCGGTGGAAGTGCCGATGTAGAGCTCGGCGTCGTGCACTCCCATGGATGTCACGCTCTCCCCGCTAAGTGTCGCTGCGGTTGTCCACGCTGTACCGCTACTGCCACTGGTACCTACATACATGACAGTATCGTCAATAAACGCCGCCCATATGTCTGAACCAAACCCAATAGCAGCTACAGGTGCAACCCCCGCGGTGGCCGCGCTACGCGTGGTGTAGGTTGTTGAGCCGACGTATTCGCTTAATACCCCAGTGCTTCCAACAACAAACGCTCGTCCAGAAAGAGTTGTTGCTTGGACCACAGTCGCAGATGGGGTGTTGGATGAACTCCAAGCGGACCCATTGAACTCATATAACCGCCCAGCGGTTGTGGGTCCAGCCGACGTTGGGCAAATGGCGTAGAGGGACCCAGAGTAAACGATAAGCGACCTACAAAGGTCTCCACCTGTGATTGAGGCTGCTACCACTGTCCATGCGTTCGTACCGTTCCACTTCAACAACGCGCCATCGAGACCAGACGTAACGGCGTAAAGCTCACCGCCCAGTACCGCCGTAGACGTTATTGTCGTGCGTGTGCTGCTCTGCGGTGCAACCGATGTCCACGTCATTATGAATACTCCAGAAGGCTACCTGCGGTACCGCCGGCTCCGTATAGTGTGCCACTTATCTCGGCAAGAGACAGTATCTGTTGCACTCCGTTGGTCTCGGAACCAACGTCAGTGAACGTCGTGCCATTCCACTCCATCAGGGTTGGACGAAGCGCCGTAACCCCGGACAGGGTTTGCAGCTGACCGATTGTACCGCCACCGCCGTACAGCACCCCAGCGAGGATCGACAAAGTCTGCACCATGCCAAGGTTGTTCAGAAGCTCCGCTTCCCCGGCGAAGGTCGTTCCGTTCCAACTACCCAGCGTATACGGCGCCGCCGTAGTGCTGTCTTGTAGCAAGTTACCGTTGGGGCCCGTACCAGAGAACAACGTGTTGTTGAACAACGTCAAAGTGTACAAATTGACCTGAGAATCAACGCTGCGGTTAACAAGGGTGAGGCTGCTGTTGTTGAGGAACACAAGCTCCCCACCGGCGACCGTGTAGCGCCCGTATATGCAGCCCCATGCCGAGAATGTGACGTCTATGCCGCTCATACGTTGACGAAATTGGTGTCCTTGGTCAGCAGAATCTGGCTGCTGCCCGCAATCTGGCAAGTGAACCGGTCGATACCACTCGCCGTAAGCGTACCTGCAGTTGTGCCAGACGGCGCCTTGATGGTGTACCCCGCCGCGGTGTAGCTGGTGATATTGAAACTGCCGGTGTTACGCGTAGTAATAGTGAACACCCGTGATATGGATGTCGCCATATTGAGAAGCGTGACGGTGAAGTTACCGGTCACCGAGATCTCGAACACCCTCCCAACCGACAGGTCGATATTGGCGTTCCCCGCAGTAATGGTCACCGTCGTGATCGGGTCGAACGTCGTGATGCTGTCGATGTAAGACACGGCGTCCGACGCCTCCGTAGCATCCGCCGCGGCCGCGGCAGCACTGGCCGAAGCTGAACTTGCGCTACCTGACGCTGCACTGGCCGACGCGCTGGCCGCCGACGCACTGCTGGACGCGGAACTGGCCGACGCACTTGCTGCGCTTGCACTTGAGCTGGCCGCGCTGGCCGACGCCGCTGCAGCTGTTACATAGGACTCTAGTTCCGCCGCAGAGGCGGCCACAAGCACAAAGTACCCAGCAGCGCTGTTGTATCGCATACCGACCAAGGTGTTTATGGTCAGGTCCCCGGCTTCGAGAGCTGTACCGTCGGGACGGCGAATGTCTTTGGCGCCAAGGCTCGATACGTTGATAGTGGACGCCCCGGTGTTGGTCACGTTGATTTGCACAACAAGGCTGAGGAAGTTCACATACGCCGTTACATCCGCAATGGTTACCGCGTACGTGTTGGCGGTACCGGTAGTGGTGCCAACGTACTGCAGGCCCGTAGTAAAGGCAGAGAACGCCGCCATGGCGTCCGTAACCGCCCCCACTGCGCCGCCGCCGTCGGTGTAGACGATCTTGCTTTTGCCGTTGGGGATGTCAACTGTAGCGCCGCTGCCCTGTTTTATGGTGAGCGTCTGATCTCCGCTGGTGCTGTTCTGGATGAACCACAGCTTAGACACTGTCGACGGAGCCAGGGTAATTTGGCGAGTGGCAGTCAGCGATACCGCGGACGTAATCTTGAGGAACAACGACCTGTACGCAGAGGAGATCCCGTCCGGGATCGTCAGCGTTGCATTGGCGTCAGACGCCAGCTCAGTTGTGCCATAGCTGAACGCTTCGGCGGCTATGTTCCAGTTGTTGTTGGTCGACGTGCCCCAGACGCCGTCTTCGTCGCCGGGGGTTATCTCTTTCAGTCGTAGGTCGTTGCTGTACGTCGCCATGGCTCATCCTATCGGGGTCCAGTTTGGAGTCTGGCTTGGGGCGATCGTACCCCAACTCGGACTTTGTGAGTCATTGATCGTGCCCCACGGAGACAGAAACACCGTGACCGAACCAACACTACACGTAGCGGAGACTCCAGTGATGGCCACCGTCATGCCGGTCTGTATGGTAACGGTGCCAGCAGCAAACGCCGCGGAGACCCCGGTTACCGCAACGGTGACGTCCGCCATGACTCATCAGCTCAATCGAATGATGGCGTTCGACGCGTCCGCCGTCGGCCACTGCAGAACAAAGTTGCCGGCGCTCGCCGTCTTGTCTTCGCCGAAGTCCAACGTCGCAATGGCGGGGTTACCGCCGCCAGATTTATAGACCAGCGCGCCGCGGGCGGTGAACGAAGCAGCTGCCCAGGTCACGTCCGAGAAGTCGATGTACACCGTGCTACCGCTGATGGTGGGGTTGACTGATATGACAAGCGTCGCGCCACCGGTGGTGTAACCCGAGCCGTTCGGCACCTCGTTGGTGCTGCTGTACGCCGTTGTGGTAGCGTTCAGCGTCGCGCTCGACGTGTACAGGGCAACTTTGAACACCTGCGCGGTATCCGAGCTGAAGTCGAGCTCGCCGTCCATGAAGGCTTTTTTTGCGACAGTGCAAAGTGCGGTTGTGATAGCCATGAGTTACTCCTATCGAGACGGAATTTGCGACGGTGGACCGTTGCGGTAGATATCGCGCTCCAGTTTGTTGTCGCTCCAGTTCTTCAGCAGTTCGATCGACTGTGTGTACAGCTGCTTGTACGTCGCCATAACGTCTTCGGGACCCTGGATGAAGCGCATAGCTTCAATCAGCGTGCCATTGATCAGCGCAGAGGGGAAGTTGTCCCCCAACCACGTCGTGCTGGCCGTCACGATCGACTCAGGGTACGTGGCGTAGTGCATCTCAGTAGTGTAGCCACTGCCAGGCGTAGGACCTACGAGCAACGTCGTGCTGTTGAAAATAGCGTAGTGAGTAGGCACCCCGGTGGTCGACGGGTTCGGGTACGCTTCACGGATGAAATCGATCTCTTTCGGGATCAAGTACGAGTAGCTCGAGCTGACGATCACCGCCAGGGAGTCCATGTACAGGAACCCGCTCGGCAGCGTGAGGTAGCGGTTGTTGGCGGTGAACGTACCCGTAGCCGCGGTCATCATCACCGGCAGGTTCATCGTTTGATAGATGACTTTCTCTGCCGTCTGGATAAACGTGTCCATCTGCGACGTTTCGTACGTCGTCGCAGTGGTATCTTCTACGTAGGCGACAAGTTCCGCGTATGTGGTCACGGGCTACTCCGTTACGCCATTGGGCCGCGGCAGGTGATGCCTCGTTTTGCCGCACCGCCACCACGCATCTTCACCCCGGACGTTTTCGGCCCCGCGGGGGCTTTCTTGGAGACGCCACCAACAGACATATTCACTTCGTCCGCAGTGGTTCGACCTGTGACCGTAGGCGTAGAAACCGACTTGGGTTTGTGCTTCATGTTACTTGCTCCGGCCGCGCTTCTGCGCAGCGATCTTGGCCAGACCTCGACCCATTTTCTTCATGTCGGTGTTTTTCTTGCCGCCGTGCGAACTCTTGCCCGGCTTACCACCATGCTGTGCGTTGCTCATATGCTCACTCCTACGTGATGCTGACAGTGACGTTTCCAACCCAGCCAGTAGCGACCACTCCGACTACAGGCACCAATTGCGCCCGGCTTTGTGGGTAATCCGGCGACGTCGGTCGCGGATCACGTATCGCCTGCGGATCATCTACCGGGAACTCCCCCAAATGCAGCTGTGGTTGGTCCGGCGTCCAACACGTGGGGCATGCTTGAATGTTAGTGTTTTTCCCTTTGATTATCAAAGGCTGCAATTTGCGCCGCGGGTAACGAAACCCACACACATCGCATATCGCAGCTGCTTTCTTGGCATTGGCAAATCTATTGCTCACCGGGCACCTCCCACAGTCCAGTCATGTTGGTACACGACGGGCACTGCAGCTTACCACGGCACGCTACCGGCAAGATCGCCAACCACTCATGCATGCACTGCTCGCAGATAACTTCAACGCAATAATGGGGTCCCTGGAGATCCCGGATTTCTCGCTCAAGACGCTTCTGCGCCAGATCTACCACTTCGCCCATATCAGTTCCACGGCGACCTCGGGACAAGCCTGAGAGGCGCCTTCTCGCGGTCCTCGGAGCTCGCGAGGTCCCACTGCCGGTCGTACTCGGCCTTCAACACTTCCAGCCGCGGGAAGGCTTCTGGAGTCTTCAGCCCGATGTAGTACGCAAGGCCAGCCACAAGGGCGGGGTAGAACCGGAAGTTGGTATCCGCGGTGTTTATGCCTGTGCCGGCGTCTTCGATGCGACGCAAGCGCCAATACACGAACTGGTAATACGGATCGCCCTGAGTACCCTGATCCGGCACCGGCCACAACGTGATAGTCGGCGTCGTGATCGCACGATCGATGTACACCTGCACTGGTCGACCCTGCACCAGCTTGTTTGGGATCGAGGAGTACGTGGAGACGCTGATGCGGCTGCAGTTGAGGTCAGTCTGGGTGTTCTCCTCGCCCGCACCGGTGCGGATGACATGCTCGAGCAAATCGATCGTATCCGTAGGCAAATTGTACGTCGCCGTACCCTCCACCAGGTCGATCTCACCTTCCTCGTACGTCCAAAGATTCAACCCTTTGTTCGCCCACTCCAGCGTCAACAGGTTCATCGACCGGTTGGTAGTACGCAGCTGATAGCCAGTACGAAGCTCAACCCCGACGCGTTCCCACGCTTCTTCGGCGATCTCCGTAAACGGCATGTTGAACAGCGTTGTACCGCTCGTGGCCATCTTCTACCTCAACAATTCCAAGCTCTTCGAGCCTTTCGCAGTCGACTGTTCGGATCTTTTGCGGCTTCGGGGAATTTCCGCGCTTGCCCAGCGGAGCGGGCACAGAAGGACTTCCTGCGCGCGGCGTCCTTGTCGGTCTTCGGTTTCGGCGCCGGTGGCTTCAGGTTCATACCTTCTGCTTTCGCAGAGGCTCGACCTTTGGCGTTCAGACCGCCAGACTTCGCCTGGCCCTCTTTACGCTGCCAAGCTGGAGACTTTGCCATCTCACACCTTCCCGCCGCAGGCTTTGCAGGTGCAGCTTTTCGGATGCACTTTGCCGCCCTTGGCGTACTGCGTGAACGTGTCGCCGTCTTTACGGTGCTTGGTTTTGCCGCCAGGTACTTTGTCCTTGGCGATGCACCCCATACCGCGTGACCGCATCATTACATTTTCACCATCTTGCAGCTGGTCTTGCCTTTCTTGGCAACGCCGTCAGCGCGAGACGATACCGAGCCGCCACTGGCGTACTTTTTCATCGATTTCATCTCTTTCTCTTCGTGCTTGACCATCGACTTCGGAGCGCCTTTCTTCTTCATGAAGTCGATTTCTTTCTTGACCATCTTCTTGGACTCTTTCATTTCGATCTCCCGCCCTTCCGGGCTTTGCTCTTGTCCGCATGGACAAATTCTTTGGCTACATTCTGCGGTACCCCAGCTTTTTTGGCAAACTTGGAGTTGTGCGCCGCAGCGCGCATAAGTTTTGCTTGCTTTGGGGTTTTACTCGGCATCGGTCGCCACCGCGGTCAATCCGCATGCTTTTGCCAGTTCAGCCGCCTGGACATCCAGCGCAATGATGATCGAGTCGCCAGACAACGACAGATTCAACCCGTCTTCAGGAATGCCGTTCAACACGTAGGTAGCGTCCACACAGGCTGTATGGACTGCGACCATGTCTACCGGGAAGGATGGCTCTGGCAGCTGCATCTGACCGGCCGCTACAGCGCGCAGAACAGCGGCGTGCTGATCGGTCGCCTGATGGTTCTTCGCGGCGTAGTCAGGCGCGTAGGCCGCCGAGTTGAAGCCGGCAACGTCCGCCTCGTTGTTGCTGATGATGGCGACGATGGCGCCAGCGACAGGCCACAGGCTCTGAGGAACAAGGAAAGCAATGTTGTGCGCGAATCGGCTCATAGCCCGTACCTGTAAGTCCGGTTTGCCCATGCCATGACGGCGGTCATTTCGGCGTCGGAGAGGGCGCGATCAATCAACAGCGCAAACTCGATGTGGCCGAGCCAAAAGTCCACGGCGGATGTGCGCTTGCAGAACAACGTAATGACTCCAGCTTCTTCCGCCGCGGTGCCCACGTTGAGCGTTTCCAGCGCGCCATCATCACAGATTCCTTTTGCCAAGCTTCCGTCCCAGCGCACCGCCACGTTGTGAAATTCGAGGTCTGAAAAGTTCTTCGAGAAGTTCGTGCCAGACCCGCGAATGCTAACGCTGACTTGAGTGCCGGTATTACTGCGAAGCAAGAACGTGTTTATGTTGGCGTTGGTGCTGGCAGCTTTGGCCACAGCCATCGCTGTAGCTTTTGACGTCCGCAGGCCAAAAGCCAGAACCGTCCATTGCTGCGATGCGATTGCTTGCAGCGAGCAAGAGCCGTAGCTCTGCACGTTTGTTGTGAGCCTGTCGCTTGTTCCATCACCCCACCAACCATAAACGTATGGCTGGCCAGCTTCGGTGATGTCCCATGCGGCTGCGACGCTTTGGTATGCGGTCGCGGTAGCGCCGAACTCTATTTGTGCCTCCGTGGCTGATCCGGTCAACGTCAGCGTCAACGTGCCAGCGGTAGGCGTGAAGGTTAGCGAGACACGATCATTTGCCCCTGTGCCGATAAGCGGGCCGGCAGTAGAAGTGCCAGACAGAGTGACGGTGCCGGTTCCTTTAAAGCTCAGTGTGTACTGCACTGCCTGAGTGGTGAACGTGCGCGTGCTGAACGTGTCGGTTGTTGTGGTGAACTGGTTACGAATCCCGTTCAACGGCCTCCGCGATGCCGTCAGCCTGTCGCCGGTTACATCGGTATATGGCACCGCATATTTCAGCTTGCCGCCGATACCGCCAAGGTTGCGGGAGTAGGTGCCGGTAGATGCTCCGAGACTTAGCCATGCCCGGTTTAGCTGTAACGTTTCGGTGCCGGCAGCGGTCCACGATTCCCCAGCTGAAGCGCTCAAACCTGTTACCGCACCTAGTGCAGGCGACACGCTTGCTGCTGATCCTGTCATCGTCATGGAAATCACCCAGCGGCCGGGGGAAATTTCCGTCATTGTGCCGGTGGCGGTGGTGGCATTAAGCGTCCCGCCGACCAGATCAAAATTCACCCTGCCGGGAGTGCTGCTGCCTCGCATGTGTAGCTGCCAGTACTGATGGTTCGTGTAGGTGACATCGAACCAAAAAGTGTACTGAAGACCGTTAATGATCGGGGATGCTTGGTAAACCCTATGGGCTGCAGCCGCTGCGGTAAGGGTGATCAAATTTGAATCGCTAACAGAACAGCTATCCTTGTTCCATCCCGGATTCGCAAAGTCCTCCGACCATGTAAACAGGTTTGCGCCACCCGTGCGCTCGGCACTGCCACCCAAACATGCGCCGTTCGCTTGATGCGTTCCGGGAACAGTGCCTTTCACCAGACCTTGACGGCCGACTATGACAGTGCCTGTGCCACCAGAAGTGCCAGCGCCGTAAAAAAGAACACGGATGTTGGTATTTGCTCCGCCACTGTTTGACCCAGACACATACAGCTTGTACCAGCCGGCAGTTGCCCCGGCTTCGATCCCGGCGGTTACGTTGTTCGCAGAGCCGCTTGCAGCGACACTTAGTCCGGACCATGTCAGAACGGCAGTTGCTGTGTTAGTTGTCCCGCCAGTCGAAATTTCCAGAGTTAATTGCGTCACGGCCGCTGTGCCGGCATAGACCTCGGCGTAGTAGCACCAAATGTCAGTATTACCCGCAGGAATTGTGATCGACGTTTGCCGTATGCCGCCGTTGGCAGCGGTCACGTTCACAAGCGCGGCCAGCGGAACACCGGCGTCGTTCAGGGCATAGTTGCCTGTGACTGTTGTGGAAGTAGTGAGCCACGAACTGCCGGTCGCATTGTCTGAATTGAGCAGCCAGTTAATGATGGTGGAGCGGTTGCTGTTTTCCGGGATCAGCAAACCGACAGGATCACCGACAGCCGTTACGTCAGTGGCTGGCGAGCTGAACAGTTGCTTTTCGTAGGAGAACGGATCGCCGGCGTATACGCCGCCGTAGTTATCCACAGACGAAAAAATCGCCAAAGGGTTGTAAATCTGCGATATGACTTCCGAACCAGAGATGTTTTGCACGACGCGGGCGGTCACACCAATCGTCGTAGCAAGATCGGTGGTGGTGAAGTTCGCTACCGCTGGACCGCCGACACCAAAACCCATATCACTTACCTGGCATGCCGGCCTGGATGATGGTCGCAGTGGCGGTACCAGACCCGCTGTTGACCAGGATCTTCAACCCGCGGATCGGAAACGCGTAGTTGCCGTCCGCGCTGGCCGCCAAAGACGCAAGCGTCGGGTGACTGAACCACGTCGGTGTAACGCTGGAGTCCTGCACATTATCGAACGTGTGTTGGATGGTGTAGTTGACCGTACCGCTAGTCACCACACCGATACCCACATTGAAGGGGTTGGCGTAATGGTCAAGCGGGATGGTGGCGGATGAGCCGGTACCGGTTTGTGCAACAACGATGGGGCGCATAGGCAGTCCTCGAAAAAGAGGTCCGCCACACTAGGTAACGGACCTTAACCCACCTGAGAATTACTGGTCAGCAAACGCCGGAGCGGTATTGGAGCTGACGTAACCGAACACTTGGTACGTCGTTGCGCTGGTACCAACGAACACCACATCACAGCCCGCAGGCACGTTCAGCGTCAGCTTGCTGTTGGAGTTTCCGTCAGAGTACACCATCGCGATGACGTCGGTGTCGACATCCAAGAAAGTCACACCACCCACGAAATACAGGGTGTCCGAACCTGTGGTGATCACGTGGTTCGAAGCGTCCGCGGCGCCGCCGGCGTATACAAAGCGGTAGGACACGCCAGATACGGGAGTAGGCAGGGTGTAGGTGTTGCCCTGGGTGCCGTCGGGAATGAGGTTGATCACACCGGAGTTGGTTGCTGCAGTCAGCGTAGCGTTGGCATCGGCCAACGTAACAGGGGCAACTCCCATGTTAACGATTACGGTGACTTCACCGGTGGTGGAGCTCTTGGCTACGGTTTGGAAGCCATTCTCGGAACGGACGGGGCCGGAGAAGGTAGTGTTCGACATGCTGTAGTCCTCTCATGCGAGTTTGAAGTATCAGTCTGCATGACGTCGCCCTGGCGCGTCTGATACCCCGGTTATCCAGGAGTAGTGGTTTTATAACAGGGTAATGGACAAAAAGAAAGGGGCCGAAGCCCCTTTCTTCCGAGCGGGAACTCCCACTCCAACTGCGTCAGCTGGCGCCGGGGGAACCGAACACACCGAGGTAGTCGGATACGCCAAACGAGTAACGTTCGCGGGCCTTGTAGCGGCTGTTGCCGGTGTCGAAATCTACATCCATTGAAGTCGACAACGGTACGCGGACGAACATCTTCAGACCGTTCGGCACGTCCGTGGTCAAGAACCAGGCGTTGGAGTCGGTCAGGTAGTTGTTCACCGTGTAACCACCAGGAATCGAACCGTTGTTCTTCAACGCGTTGATGTCGTTGTCGGCCGTACCTACGCGGAGCTCGGTTTCCAACACGCGGGTTGCAACGAACTGCAGCGCGGGCGGGATGATGAGCTTCTTCGGTTTGGCGGCAATCAACAGGCCGCGTTCGTCGGTCCATGCAGCGATCTGGATCACCGCGTTCTCCAGCGACGTCTCGTTCAGGTCGGAACCTGTGGTTGGACGGTTGCTGTTGGTGCCACCGTTGACCAGCGGGTGGTCAGTGGCGCACAGAACTTTACCGTCGCCGTAGGTGTAACCCGACGTGAAGGCGTTGTTCAGGATAGCGGCACCTTTGACCTGCTTGGTGTAGGCCATCGCACGTGCCAGCGCCTTGGTATAACGAGCCGACAGAGAGTCGTACAGGTTATCTTCCATTGCTTCTTCCGTAATGGCGAAGCCCATGGCGATGGTTTCGTGCGTGTAGGTAGCCGTCCAGGCTTCCTGTGCGTTGTCGTAGCGAATGGCGGCACCCTCGTTTTTCACGGGGGCGGCGCTGAAGCCCGACAGTTTGGTTTCCTGTTCGAACGAACGCTCGGAGTTCTCGACTTCGAAGATCTCTTTGTGTTGTTCGTCGTACTTCTTGTACTCAAGACCGAACAAGGCGTTGAGGCCTGGGAGCAGTTCCTTGAGTAGTTGGGCGCGTGAAATTGCCATGTCAAGTTACTCCTTAGGCGATGCCAAGTGGGTTGAGATACTGATGGCCGCCAGCCCACGTAATCGTGTTCGGAGTGCCTTCAGCCAGGGTGAAGTACGGGACGTTCCACTTCACGATCCACTCAACGAACGTGTCGGAACCGGTCGCGGTGTCTACTACGACATCCACAATACGGATCGGCAAGCTGATGGTGGTGGCGGCAGAGGTGCCGTCGATCGCTACTTTGGAGTCGCCAGTTACAGTGGAACCGGAGTTCTGTACCAGCGACACGTTGCTGCCGATCAGCGTACGACCGTAGCCGGCAACAGTGGTGGTAGCGGAAACCGAAGCCACTTTGAACAGCAGGTCGGGGTCGTCAGCCACGTAGGCAACGGCGTCCGTAGCTACGGTGCTGGCCGGCCAGTACTGACTGTTGGTCAGCTGACCCTGGCTGTTGGTGTACTGACAGCCCATGAAGATGCCTACAGGGTTGGCAGTGGTGGTACCCGTTTCTTTGATCAGAGTGCCGTCGGTGGTTATCTTCACCACATCCCCGAAGAAGATGTTGGTGGCGTAAGCCGAGGCAATTTTGACCATCCGGGTCGCGCCCGCATAGACCTGACCGCCGATCAAATTGACCGGGATGAGGCCGTACGGAGCAGAGACAGTTGGATATGCCATGGAATGCTCCTATTGGTTATTCGCCGCGGCCGAAGGAGGTGACTCGCGTCTTGTGCTCCTTGAACAGCGGCATACGAGGATCGTTGAGTCGCATGAGATCGTTGTCCGCGCCGACAATCTGGGCTTGGCTTGCTTCGTCCATCTGACGGCGGCGGTCCTGGGTCATCTCTACGGGCGCACGGCAAAGCATCAGACCGCCGATCACGATGTTGTCCTTGAACCGATCACCTTCGGTGTAGAACAACTTGATCTCGGGGTAGTCTTTGGCCAATACCGGCTCCCACCCTTCCTGGAACTTTTCAGCGATGTTTTTGGCATCGGGCTCTCCCCGCATACCAACACGTACCCAATGGTGGCTCCAGCCTTCGCGAGGTTTTGGGTCGGGCAGCAAAGCAGCACGGCGCCAACGGGTCGGGCGTGCAGACTTCTCGCGGGTCTCCAGGTCTCTCGGGGTTCTGTTTTCACTCATTGTTGGTCACCATTCATCGTTGCCGCGAAGTGTTTCGCGTATACATCCAGGGGAAGTCCCAAGCGCTTGGCGAGGGAGACTTGTGTTTGCGTCAGCACGACTTTTTTCGCGGAGGTGCTGCGGGTAGCGGGGGCGACTACATTTGGCTTTGGTTGCCGTTGTGTCGTTTGCGTATTGCGGGTCGACCCCCCGAACTTCTCGGGGAACATCTCACGCATACGAGTGTCGATTTTCTCGTAGTACTCGTTGGACTGGAGATCGACACCTTCTTTCTTCAGTTTGTTGTGGTACCCAAGGGCGAAACTTGTCATTTCGTCGTCTTGCCCGAACCAGCGATTCCGCTCGGCCCAGGAGGCGGCTTTGGGGTCCACCGAAGGTTGTTGTGGCTGTTGTACAGGAGGTTTTTGTTCTTGTAAAGAGGGTACCTTTACAGAATTTACTTTATCCGCGTGTACCGTTGCAGCCATTAGTTCGGTTTGCGCTGCGACTACTTTCTCTGCATCGCCGGACTCATACGCATCTTTGTACAGCCGCTTGGCCTCAGCCAGGCGCAGCTCTGCGGCACGTTTTGCCTGGTCTACAAGAGCAGTCTGGTTCTTGTTGACCGCGCCTTTGAGCTGGCTGTTCTCGTTGACAAACTGCTGCACCAGGCGTTCAAGCTCGGCTTTCTCTCGAGCCGCCTGTTCTTTCGCACGGCGTTCGTCGTGCATGGTGCGTTGCAGGTGTTTGATGCGTTGCTGTACTCGAGCAGAGTATTGCTTCAGCTCGTCTTCCGACACCTCTTCGGCCGGTGGCGCCGCGGGTCCAGCCTTGCGGTCCGCCGGGGGAACATCGTCTTCGATGACGATCTCGAGCTCATCCGCGGGCTCGCGCTCCTTACCCTTGGGCGCAGCGTCGACCTCTACCTCAACGGTCTCGATGTCGCTTGCCTTGGTCTTGGGGGACGAAGTGTCGTCGAACGTGTGGACGGTCTCATCGATTGTTTGATATGCCATGGGTCACCTCACACGCGCTGGATCGAGCGCGGATCTTTCACCACTGCCTCGATACTGTCGTCGTTGATAAGTCGATACTCGGACTTGCCGACGCGGAACCGCGTGCCGCTGTTGGGCCGGAACACCACCCAGTCTCCAATAATGCACCATGGGCCGGTAGGGAACCGCTTCTCGTCACGGTACGCCATGTCGCCCATGTCGACCACGAGGCCGACCATGGTGAGAATCTCTTCGTGTTGTTTCGTACGGTCTGCTTTCACCAGCGAAGTGCCTTGAAAGGTTTCTTCCGATCGAGGTACTGCGATCAGTACGCTGTAACCAACCGGTCTCGGCAAAGCGTCGTCCAACTCAGCTTCGTTCTGCGGCTCACGCAAGGTAAGCACGTTTTCATGCATCGTCATCGTCTTGTTCCCGTTGTAGTTTGGCAAGGTCTTGAATTTCCATCTTTGCCAGGTTAAGACCTCGGATAACCCCGCAAATTTTGCGGTACTCTGCAAAATCGTTGATATTCGCGCCGTCTTGCAGCGCTTTCGTATGGCTGTCGATCTGCGCGTCGAGTTTCCCCATCAGCACGCTGTACACGCTGGCCATCACTTAGCTCCCTTTGGTGGAGGTGTAGGCTTGCTGGCCTGGGCGATCTTCAGACCAAAGTCGCTTTTTGCTTTGCGGGAAGCCAACCCGTGATTGTCTTGCTGTTGCTTGGCCTGTTGGGAGATCTTCTGCTGCTCCAACCGCAACTTCTCGCGCTCGAGCATTACGTCGGCGACGTCTTTCTTCGCTTTGCGTTTTACATCGGCTTTCTTGACGTCAACCTCAGCCATCTGCAGCTGGAACTGCGGATCTTGCGCCTGCTCTGCAGCCTGCTGGGCCGCGGCCTGCTGCTGGTGAATACCGGTAAGCTGTCGGCCGGCGTCGGCCACCACACGAGACAACTGCAACTCGATCTCTTCCGGCAGCTCTTCGCCAGGAGGCGGCAACGGCACACCCAAGGTGTCTTCGATCTGCTTGCGGTACAGGAACCCGATGTGCTCGGCGATGTGCGCCTGCAACGCGCCGGAGATCTGCTGGCCTTGTGGAGTTTGGCCGATGAATTGCGCGATCTGCGGGTCTTGTATGAACGACGTATGCGAGGCCAGATGGGCCTCGTGGTCCTGGTAGATGAAGGCTTGCATCGGTTGCCCCTTGAGGGCACCCATGTTCTCCGACACCGGGTCGACCGGTTTGGCGTCGTCCGGCATAGGTATGATCTTGTCGGCGTTCTTCACACCCAGCACCTCGATCATCTGGCGGTGCAGGTAGCGTTGGTCGTAGATTTGCGGTGCGCTCTGCGCCATCTGGTAGACGGCCTGGTACTGAGTGACCCTCTGCGCCATCGTCGTGCTGTTGGGGTCACTGACCGGGATGACCTCGACCATGTTGTAGTCGCCGCGGCGAGCTTTGGGCTCACCTTCGTTCGGTATGTAGCCGTACTCCTCCTTGGCGTACTCGGCCATGATGGCCTTGAGCAGTTTGAACTCCTGCTTCATCGCATAGTGAACGCGCGCCTGCACGGCTGCCATGGGCTTGAGTGTGCGCTCGAGGATCGCCAACGTGGTACCGACCGGAGCCTGCGCGCTCATGTCGGAGATCTTCATGTCACTGATGGCGCCCAGACGACGACCTTCTTCTGTGATGATCTCGAGCAAGCGCAGCAGCGTCTGACTCGGCTCCTTGTACGGCAATGTCATGATGTTGTCTTTGATCGTACCGCTCGGCACGTCGACATCGCGGAACTCACCCGGCGCGATCGGAGTGTCATCCCCTTTGACCCGCATGCCGCGGGTCTTCAGACCGCCCGGCAGGTTGCTCAGGGTGCCCGCGTCAACCAGTTGCCTGATCAACGATGTGCCCGCACGCGCGTAGCCGCCGATGATGTGGATGAGGCCAAGGCCGTAGAACCCGAAGCCCGGTACGTAGACGTAATGCACGAAGTGCTGACGCTTTCTCTTCTGTGGGTCCTGTGGGTCCCAGTTGCGGCGTATCGCCAGCAGCGTGTTGTTACCCTTCTCGATCGTCACCACGTACGGCGCAGCGAGCTTATCGTTGTCGGACTCGAACCCCGGCAGCACCATGTCGACGTGGATCTCATACACGGCGTAGCGGTCGTCCTTGGTGATGGAGTACCCGCTCTCCTCAGCTTTCTTCTTCTCGATGTCGGTCTGGAACGTCACAGGCTCACCGAGCTCCTGGTCTCTGTAGAACCCCGACGACATCAGGTACTCCATCTCGTTCTTCGTTTTCCGCATCACATGAGTGACGCGTTCCGCGGTCTCGATGTGCGAAGCGCCGTAGGGGACCAGCATGTCTTCCGCCGGCACAAATATCGCTGTCTGACGCCCCAGCGTGGCGTCGTAGTAGACCTTCTTGAACGCAGACCCGGCCAGCGCCAGGTTGTAAAGCAGTCGCTCATGCTCCGGACGGTACTCAGTCATCACCTCGGTGAGCTCGTAGTTCATATCTGTCCGCACCCGGTCGGCCGCCTCGACCTTGTCAGGCGTCTCGATGCCCAGGATGCGAGTCTTGACCGGACCCGCCGCGGGGAACGTCTCACTCATTGCCTCCGCCTGGAAGCGGATCACTGCTTCGGCCAGCAGAGTGCTGAAGACGCCACAGGCGTCCTGCCACGGGTCGGTGCGCATCTCGTACTTGAACCCCAGCACCTCGATGCCGTCGGTGTAGGCATCGGCCCACTCGCGACGTGACTCTCGGTCGGTCTCCACGTCCTGGATCAGGTCGGACACGAGGGTCGCAAGGTTGCGCTCATCTACATGCTCCGCGAGGTTGGCATCGAACGGGATCTCTGCCGGCGCATCGGCACCCGGAACAAGTGTGATTTCGACCGAACCGTCTTCCAGCACGACGATCTCCGGCGCGTCAGTAGGCGCAAGATCTACCGCGACATCGGTTTCGACTTCGAACTCCGGAAGACTTTCCGGCGCCTGGGCAAGTGCTTTTTCAATGGACATCAGAACCCTTCCTCTTCGAGATTTATTTTGACTGGCAGACCCATGAGTTTGTGGATGCCGTACGTCATGTCGAATATGGCGCCTTCAGCGGCTTTACCGTTGTCCACGGGACCCCAACAGTAAACTGCGCCTCCGATGACCATCGTCACCCGTACCGCGGGGTCGTTACGCGCTTCGATCTTGTCCGCCAGCTCACGCAGCCTGGCTGGGACGTCCATTGCACCTACGATCGGAACGATGTTCATCAGTAGTATCCTCCGCGACGTTGTTTGAAGTACCGCGTCTCATCGGCAACGTCCGTAGGTAGTCGGACGAAGCCACCTTGTCTGAAGCGGGTCAGCGCCATCACCGCGGCGTCGACCAGGTCGTCGTTCCTGCCGAACGGGAAGCTCGCGATCTCGTCTACAAGCTCTTCAGCCCAACGCGTCTCCGGCACCCAGACGAGCCCGGATATCACTATATCAGCAACAGCGTTCAGGCGCGCAAGTTTGTCGCCGGTGCCGCGGTGCGGGGTGAACTCGGAAATCACCAGGCCGGTACGGCGAAGCTCCTGATACAGGGCCACGCCTGAGCTCTTTTTCTCCACGATGAAGCAGTCGGGGTTCCACTTGTTGTACTGGTCAACGGCCATCTGCTTCAGCTCAACGAACTCGACGCGTTTCTTGATGGAGTCCAGCAGGATGATCTCATGCCGGTCGTGGCCTACCGCCTCGTTGTGGAAGACGCCCCACACGGTAAGCGCCGTGTAGTCCGCACGGTTGTGGGTTTCCGCCGCGGAGTCGAGGGACATGATGACGTATTCGCAGGTAGGCGGATCGTCTTTTTTCCACGTCTGCCACTTGTCGCGGCCGATGACGGCAGCTTCTTCCGACGTAGGAGACTGCTGGTACTGCGCGTTCCACTGGAACAGCGGCATCGATGCCTTGGTGCGATGCAACGCATTCAGGTCGAAAAACTCAGGCCACAGGGCCTTCTCCAGGATCGTACCGTCTGGCTGTTTGACCTCCATGATGGCCGGGAACTCGAACACTTCGAACTGGTCGGCCTTGTCGTTCTGGGCCATGTCCTTCTGCACACGTCCTATGAGATCGTCAGCGTGCCACCTGGTGGCAACGACAGCCACACGCCCCCCAGGCATCAGACGGGTACGGGCACCGTAGGTGTACCACTCGTAGGCCTTGTCAAAAACTTCGAAGTTGCCGTTCAAGACGTCCTGTTCGTTGTGTGGGTCATCGATCAGCAGCAGATCCGCACCGCGGCCGGCGATGGCGGCACCCACACCTGTGGCGAAAAACGTACCACCCTGATTGGTATCCCAGCGGCCGGCAGACTTGCTGTCCGCAGCCAGACCCACAGTAGGAAAAATCTCGCGGTAGAGGTCAGTTGCGATCAAATTTCGCACTTTTCGACCAAAATCAACGGCCAAATCGGCAGTATGAGACACCAACATGATCTTTTTGTTGGGGTTCCGGCCGATGTACCAGGCAGGAAAATACACCGAAATCAGCGTACTTTTGCCGTGTCGAGGGGCAATACTGACCGTAATTCGGTCTTTTTCCCCACTTTCCATCGCCATCAGCAGGTCTGCAAGCAGCTTATGGTGCTTTCCTACGATGTAATCGGGCTGCATGTGCTTTACGAAGGCCAGCAGATCATCGTACGCCGCCTGGATCTTGGTTCGACGCTCAAGTTCGTCCGCCAGGCGCTCGATTTCTGCAAGTTCGTCCGGCTCCAGGTCCTCCGCATGTAGCAGGAGGTGCTCTATCTCCTGCGGAGTGAAGTCAAGCAGCTGTTTGGTCATTGTTCTGCTCGATGACGACGCCATCTTCGACGTCCAGGATGGCAGGTCTGCTCAACCGGGTGAGTTTTTCACGCAAAGAGGCCCGCAAATCGTCTGTCGTACGATGCACCACGGTCTTTTCAACCTTTTCGGTGAACAAACTGACGTCGGAGATTTTGCCAAGCAGCTCGAGGGCCCGGATTCGGATCTTGGGGTCGTTGTCCTGGGACTCGATGAGGAGCCTGTTGGTGACGTAATGGCGAATCTGCACCGCCGATTGTATGACGGGTACCGCGAACTCCTGCAGGTACGCGTTGATCTGAAGCACCGTGGCAGCCGACAGGTTGCCTATCTCCCGCTGCGCGGTTTTGGTGGCCATCCCGTTGGGGTCTGCAGCGTATGCAGCCAGGATGGTGGCAGCTTCATCGTCTGCCGTAGGCAGATCGTCTTCGACGTAGAGGCCGTGACCGGCCAGAAGGTCTGTTACCGCGGCAGCGGCAGCCACCGTGGTGTAAAGGTTGGGTATTGGTTCGTCTGCGGCCGGCATGGGGATGCCGAAATCCGGGGTGAGATGCACAGGCATGACCTCCTGGGTCAAGTTAACTTGCAGTTTATTGCATAAATTTTCAGGAGGTCAAGGGAAGTTTAACTTCCCTATGGGGGGTATGTTCCTACGGCAAGGGGGTGGGGTTCCACGTGGAACGATTTCTACTAATTTACAACAAGATTAGTAGGGTTTAGTAACGACTTTGAAAAGTTACGTGACGAAGTCGAAGAATTTGGTGCGCGTTCGTTGGGAATAGTAATGGTAAACCGGGCCATGGAACCATCGCGCAAAATGGGGTATCGCCCTCCGGTGGGGGTCGCTGAGCGCCACTACACGGGACTAGATAACACTGTGCGTTATGTTGACAAACCATAGCAAACTATGCTACAATGGCTTCGCCATCAAGGTTGATGGTATCCTATGGAATAAAGATATATCTTTATTCTTTAATCTACTCAAAAGAGGCAATCGTTATGAAAACCAAAACCAATGTAATCAAAGCAGTGGAACTTCCTACCAAGGGTTTGGATCAAGCCAAATCCAGCTTGCGCCAGTTCGGCTATGCGGAAGCGACAAGCCAAATCAGCACTCGCGCGCTTGCTTTGGAACTCAGCAAGTACGGGTTCACGGCGTTTCACTTTGACCCTGCTAACAGTAGCGCGGCCGCAAACCTTGAGATTCTGACCACGGCCGTTGCTGAAGGTGTGCGCGATGCACAGGAAGCAAAAGCCACTGGGAAAGAACTTGCCGAACGCAAGGCGCAATGGGTGCTGTACTTCACGCCCAAAAAGGCCTACATGGAAGCAAACAAGGCTTTGCCGGAGAATCAGCAGAAAGAACGCACTGCAATCCGCAACGGGCGCCGCGCATGCGTCACTCCTGTCGTCAATCGCGTGCTGAAGGCTTTGACCGATCTGGAAGCGGAAACGAAGTTGCAGAACATGGACGAAAAAGAGCGCAAGGCACATGAGGCCAAGCAAGCCCGCGACAAGAAAAAGGCAAGCAAGGAACGGCAGCTTACCGCTGCGGCCAAGTGCACAGTGCACGAACTGGCCGCAGCATTGGGCAAGGCAGTAGCGGAAGCCAAAACGATCAAGGCCGCGAAGGATGTGAAGCACGGCGAAATTGTTGAAGCTACGCGTCACTTGCTTGTGTTGCTTGGCCTGAAAGCAGTGCGCGCGAAAGATGCCGCGCTGGACGTTACTGACGACGACAGCGACAGCGAGTAAGTTCGACAAGGGGCGGCGCAATGCCGCCCCTTCCTTTTCCCCGACACGAGGCAATCTAGGGAGGTGATATGCGAACCATTGTCCACATGCGCAACGTTGGCTGGATTGTGCAACCTGCGTCACAACATTGGATTGATCAGCTCGCCGTGTACCTGTGGCGAAAGTCTGGCGGATACCTGATACATATCAGAATCGGCGATCGTACAGACTACGCTGCATTCCGCCGCTAACCTTAAACCCCGGTCAATTGACCGGGGTTTTTTTTGTGCCTGCTATTTGTGCAGGCTTGCGCCTTGCGCGTGGCGCTGATTTGTGCAGACGCCAACCAGATCCCCCTGATAAGCAACACTTATCAGGGGGATCGAAACCAGTGCCGGGAGGGCGTGCCGAAGTATGAGGCTGCACCTGAGGGCGTGCTGTACTACCTGGCCTGCTGCGCAGCCAGCCGGGCCATCTGGTCTTGATGCAGGCGGATCAATGAAGATGGGTCTTTATACGCTGTGGCACAGCGTTTACAGGCGGGGCGAGTGCCCCTGTGCCTATCCTGCACCCAGCGCAGGTTTTTGCCGTACAGCGGCCCTGCGTTGCAATACGCGCACGATCTGCCCAGACGGGCGATCAATTCGACCTTCTTGTCCTTCTTGATGTACATACGCACCTCGAAACCAGTGCCGAGAGGGCGTGCCGCACTGGCCAAACATGGGTTAGCAAAAACTGCCAAGGCAGTTTTCACCAATATGGGTTTTTTGTCAATACCAAAAATAAAGATATGTCTTTATTCACCCTGCGTACACAATTGTGCCACATTCTCATAGCGTGAAACTGGACGTTACGTAATAGTATACGAAAGTAATATATTGTAATGTAATGTTAAGTTCTAACATTACATTATGTTTCCCGCGTAAGTCATTGATTTTGGCTGACTCTTTTGTGCAAAACCTGTGCACGAGTATAATGTAAGCACTTTTCAAAAAAATGATCTGCCTAAGGGCCGACTTTTTCATCATAGAAAATCTTCAGTACCACAAGAGCAAAAAGTCGGCCCTTACTCATTCAACTCTTCAAAAACCGTATACTTTTATTACATTTATTACATTACCCCCTGCCAATACCTGCAAAATCAACGACTTACGTGTGCTACTTAATGTTTAACATTGTATCGTTTTTATTGTCGTATACTTTCCTTTACATTGCACTAAGTCTGCATTGTAATAAGTTTCTTCATATACTTTATAGCGCCAAAAAATCATCCACGGCGATCAGTACCACGTGATTTACGCTCGTAAGTTCGTATACTACCCTTTACATTGCTTTACATTGCATTACATTATAGTCAGCCAAAACATAGAAAATCTTCAGTACCACGTGATTTAAATTTGACGATCAGTACCACGTGATTTTTATCACGGACCCCCAGCGGTGATAACCAATTCTTATCACCTTACAATCCTTTACAATATACTGTTCCTCACTACTCTTCACTCGTTTCGTATACCTTATAGTGGCTTACACTTTATTTGACATTTGCCTAATAGTGTGGTATTATACTCCCACGCGGAGCGTCTATGCCGCGAAACCCCAAAATAAAGATGTATCTTTTTTCCTACGAGGTAACACCATGAAGAAGATGTACGAAATGACGCTGGCTGCAGACCCCCTGCGCAAGTGCTGGGCTGTGCGTCCGGAAGGCGCCTTGGGCACGCACGGGTTCCACCCCGGTGCCTGGCAGGTAGTGTTCGTGAAGTACCGCGACGCGGCCACTGCACAAGACGCCGTGCGTGTAGCCAAGCAACGCCTGTTCAAGCAGGAGCAAGCACAAGCACAAGCGCACTCCCGCGAAGCCGAAACCGTCTAGTACGAGGGCAACAACATGGCAATCGACAACGCACGACGCACCAACTTTCAGACCCTGCTGACCGCGGCACGCAACGGCGACCTCGCCTTGCTGGAGTGCACAGACAAGCAGACGGGGGAACCCGTGTACGTACTCTGCGCAGTGAACGCCGACCCGGACGGCATGTTCAGCATGACCCCACTGGCCAAGCAGTTCATGGACAACCCCTACGACGAAGTCGATCCGCCGGAGGTGTGAACCGGCGGGACCCTAAATAAAGATGTATCTTTTTTCCAATAGCCCGAGGAGGACAACATGACGACGACAAAGAAACAAACGGCCAGCGAGCGCAAGATCTTCGCGCAGCTGCACGAGCTGCGGGAAGGTATGATACACCTGCAGGAGCGCATCGCTACGCTCGAAGTGGGGAAGCATACGGAACCCAAGGCGCTAGCATCGCCTTGCAAGTGTGCGTGCAAGCCCGACCCGAAGGACTACGTCCTCACGGACGCTGACTGGAAACGCGTGATCGATGAGAAGTTTCTGTGTGAATTCCGTGATGGGAGTATAGGCCCATTCATAGGCCCATTCATAGGCACGTTGGAGTGCCGTCGAAACCCGCAGTCGCCCGAGTACAAACGCACATCGGGGTCTTGGTTTATCTCCTGCAACCTCCTCAACAAGCCCGGCGTCATGCAACCCTACTTCGGCCAGGGTATGCCGGTACCTGCAAGCACACGAGTGCTGGTGAAGCTGCGTGATGGCCACCACGGGATACTGCGCGCAGCTGACGCTGAGTGGAACTGGGTCAAGAACGGCCACGGCGATATCGTTGCCTTCATGGTGCTGGAGTAACCACGTGAAAATCAAAACGAGTGAATTACAAAGACCTGCCCTTGATTGGGCGGTGGCGACGTGTGTAGGCGGCACCATCAAGACCGAGCATGGAGTCTTCCTGAATCAGGGGGACGGCTATGATTACTTCACCCCGTCTATCGACTGGGCCCAAGGCGGGCCGATTGTAGAGCGTAACTGGGAAGCAATCTGTCGGTGGGCTTTGGTTCTGCAGCTGAAAGGCGAGGACGACACAAACTGTGGTGGCACACTACTGCGTTTCTGGATGCGCTGCTACGTGGCAAGCAAGCTCGGCGATGAAGTCGAGGTGCCGGAGGAACTGGTATGAACCCCAAGCAGAAAGAGATAGCCAAGAACTGGCGCGAAATGAAGCAGGCGTTCGCCCGACAACAACGCTTGATCGCTGAGCTTGCAGCACACCCGGACGCAACGGATGAGATGATCCTCGAACGTGTGCGTGAGCTGGGCAAGACATACAACGCGATGCGCGAAACGCAGAAGTCGTTGCACTACATGCTCGTGCGCCACAGATTTGAATACCGCGCGCCGATTGACCCAAACTTTTAACCAAGAGGATACAGCAATGGGCTTTTCGATAAACCCAAACCATCTACCCGTGCTGCGTAGTTACGCAGAGGCGGATGCGCTTGAGCGCAGTATTGTTCCGATCAGAGGCAAGACCGTCAAACCGTTGGGCAAACGCTCTGCGCAGCACATGAAGATCGAACGTGAGTCTGGCACAGATAACATAGTGTGCATCTTGTTTGCGACACCATGTGTTACGTTCTGCCCCAACGACACTGCGGTGCTCAATTATGGCGGGTGGGCCAGTCTATCGACCGCTGGTTTCATCAACAGGGTGTACGGGCGCGGCAGCACGTCGCTGAAACGGAACCAGATATTGTACACACATCGCAGTGGTACGTTCGCCCTGCCACCCTTCGGGCTTACGCTGGACGCAAACGGAGTGCCGCTGAACCCTCCCCGGTGCACAGTGCACACCATCAACCGAAAGAACTTGGCGGCAATTCGCCAACAGTATGTGCCGTACCTGGAGTACGCATTGGTTGTGCGAGACATGACAAGCGGTGCGTTTACCGACCCGCATTCGCCAGGCCTCTATCCCAACGGTCCGCTGTTGCCAAGCCAGAACGAACTTGAGTCGCCAGAAGATTGGTACCCACTAGTGCTTAGGGCCATGTGGCAATGTTCGTACACTCAGTATGACCATGCGGCTAACACGTGGGTACGTAAGTGCACAGCGTCCGGGTTGCGTAACATCCTGATGGATGAGATATACAAGCTGCACCCACACTATGTGTTCGACACAGAAGTATTGCCGATAGGTGAGCACAAGCACGACAAATACCGTAAGTACTTCTGAATAAAGACATGTCTTTAATTTTACGCTTCGAGAACATTCACATGGCCGACAAACGTTGCATTATGTGTTCAGTCTCATTGGATATGGACTACGTCAGAAACCTGAATCGGTGTATTACGTGCGCGAACGACGAGCAACTGCGGAACGCAGACATACGCAAGATATTGGTAGAACTGAGCGCTGGTAAATTTTGTTGGAGACCCTGGGCGTTCTGCGAGAGCTATACCTACCGCATGGACCTGGTACCAGAATGGGCGCAACGCAAGTTATCTGTCCTCATGCTGTTGCTAGATTCCACAAAAAATAAAAGCACACGCTTGGGCAACGACTACATATGGCATCACGGCGGCTCCCATTACTCGTTCCGTTTGACAAGAGACGAAGATGAAAAGACCAAAATGTAATTGCGGCGCGTTCATACCTGTGGCGCGTCATCGACTAGGTTACAAGCACTGCATGGAGTGCGGTGAGACGAAAGCAAAACAGGCGCGCAAAGGCTGGTGCGTAGCGCAGCTGTACAGTAAGGGTAACTACCAATTGGTAACCGACACTGCAGACCTGACCAGAACGAACCCAAAGCGGACGTGTTGATATGACGAAACTGTACATCAAGATACGCGCCCCCAGTGACGTAATTACTTACGGGAAAGAGCGGTGGAATTTATCGCGCGCCACTGACTCGGTAGGCAACCTACCTAAATGGGCGCAGCGGCGGTTGGCTGTGCTCATGGCGATGGCCCCTGACGACCATTGGCTGGACGTAGAGTTCAAAAACGGTGAGGCTATAGAAGGGTACGGGCAGAACTTCACGGTATACACGGTGGTCAAACAAGATGAACCAGATAAATAAAAGCATTGCGTACGTCGAAATAATATGCACGAACGGCAAATCGCGAGTCCAATGGGCGTACCGAAACAGCCCAGATTGGACGTATGCGCCAGGGGTCGACAACTTGCCAAAGTGGATACAGGAACGAATCGCGGTGTTGATACTTTGTATGCCCGATAACCCACTCGGTAAAATGGTTGTCGGAAATGAAATGGTAGATAGATGGGGCCAAACCAGAACAAAGTTCAGGGTGGTGAAGCAAGATGAGTGAATACATGCTGCTGCTGCTGGACGTTCAAGTATATAAATTGGTCGTCAACACACCCCCGCTACCAAGTAGTCTTACGCGCGGTTTGGGCATCGACTCCCGCGTGTATATGGGTATACGCAGTGACTCGTGGGTGAGCGACCAATCGTTAAAGGCCTTGTGCGTACAATACTGGAATAGGGCGGAGGTAATTCACAATCTGCAAACCCTGCCAGCGTGGGCACAAGAACGACTCGCGGTACTTATGGTGATGGACCAGCCGTCGGAAGCTAGTTGGAACGAGCAGCACTTCGCGGAAACCGGAGAATACATATCCAACTGGGGTACGGACGAGAAACGCTACTTGTTGAGGAAACAAGATGAGTAACGTCGCATACGTCCGCATCGTGACCCACCACGACGGCAAAACAAGCATACGATGGGGACACAGGCCCGAAGATATATGGCACTCAGGGAGTGCTGAACCAATGCCCGAATGGGCACAAGAAAGACTCGCAGTGCTGATGACTATGGTGCCAGATGACCCATGGGGTGAATGTTGCATCGGTGAAGAGCAAGTAGACTCATATGGTCAGCCAAGCGACGACGACAGCACGGTGTCCCGTAGGGTTTGGTTTACATTGGTGAAGCAAGATGGGTGAGTACATATACATAATTGTGTTCGATAACGGGGATATGAAATGGTTGCGCAATCCGGCGTGGCGACTCGTGGAACGCGGTGGTGATTACGAAGACTACGATACAGCTGAAGAACTGCCGAACTGGGCAGTCGAGAAACTTGCAAGCATGATGGTTGTGTACGGCGGAGATTCGGCGGGTAACTACGAATATATCTTTGCACCTCACGCGACTGTAGACGACATATACAAACCAAATAACCCATTTAACTACAACGGCCCAGAGTTTGTCTCCCATTGGGGAATACGGCGACAGATTCGCTACATGGTAAAGAAAGATGAGTGACCACAATACAGCGTACGTGCGCGTTATGAGTTACGTCGATGGCAGATCACCTACCATTCGATGGGCGTTCACAGTTAATGAAATATGGAGTGGCAAATACGCACAAGTGCCAATGCCAGAGTGGGTACAAGAACGACTCGCGGTGCTTATGACGATGGTACCGGACGACCCATGGAGCAACATTTCGTTTTCCAACGGCGAGTATATAGACACCTACGGACCGCCAGACACAAACAGTTCGGTATCAGTCAGATTGTGGTTCAAACTTATGAAACAACCGGAGGGGAAATGTACATCGTAATTCGTTTTCCATACAGAGAGACACCCAGCACGCAAGGTGGTTTGAACAAATGGCATCGCGCCACAAGTATTCGATCTGCGCTGGCACTGGACGATGTGGACCTGTTTGAAATATCAGACCTGCCTCCGTGGTGCCAAGAGCTAGTAGCGCTCTTGTTTGTATCCGGCAAAGTAGTCAAAGAAGCAGCGAGAGAACACGACGAGTGTTTTATTCAGGTAGGTAGGTTCTCAGTTCATGTGTCTTACTACCGACAGCACGTCAGGTTTATGGTGGATGAAAATCATGCGCCCGAATATTCCAGCAATTGAAGAACTCATAAGGTGTATACGCGACAAGCGTAGCGGTGCGTACTACGCACGGATGCCACGATACATGACACGTAGTTGTGCAACATGGCGCGTGCAACGCGGGGGCTATTACGGAATGATCGAGTACCCCACGAAGTTTGGGGGTAGAGGTATGCTGTGTGTATCGGTGTTTCGCCCATCGTACATAGGCCCACTGTTCTACATCTACGCCGAAAAGAAATGGGTGGTGTGCACTGAATGCACGGAGGATAAAGTGATGATGAATGTGTTGCGCAAAGCGGGCGTAACTGACGATGATATGCTCGTGTTGCCAATGACTGAAGCGCATCGGTTGTTGGTTTGCGTAGCGAACAAAGTAGGTCTCGGTGGATTCTTAGTGGGGATGCATAGTCATGAAAAGTCTTATTAACTGGTTGTTCCGTCCAAAACCAAAGTTCAAAGTGCACGATTTTGTTGCCGTGCTCATTATGGGAGACCCGCGCGGATTGGTTGTTATGCCGCGAACGTTGGTTGTAGACCGCAGGTTCTACGACGGCAAGCACGCGCTGCAACCAAAGACGCCAGACGGTAAGCAAGTAGTGCCGGCGCGTGGGTGGTGGTACGAGGTTCTCCACGATCGCGGCATGTTCGTGCACGAACGGCACTTGCGCCCGTACCGCGACGACGACTACAAGACCACAGCAGACGATGCACCGAACCAAAGGGAGAAGCAGAAATGAAACGCATAGTAGAAAAAACCAGACAACCACAAACGGCGCCCGTTCCAGCACAGTTGCCGAACGCTGACGAGTACTGCAAGGCGCTGGCATCAGAGGGGCGGCCGGCGCAGGCCAGGCGCGCACCCGCGCAAGATCTGCTCAACGTCAGCATGGCTGATTTTGCCCGCATGCTGGAGGAAGCATGACTGATGATGACCTGAACGAAGTGGTCTGCGCGATAGCGCTTCGGACAGACCTGCATAACGACGTGGGTGAGGTTAGGATGTACAGGGGCGATCGAATAGCACTTTTCTTTCCTGAAGTGCACTATAAGACAATCGTGGCTTTCGTCGGTGCCTCTGGGAGGTGGTATGTCATGGCGGATAGATCAAACCATCCCATACTTACGCGGTTGTTTGCGATGCTGGGGGTTACAGCTACACCGCTGCACCACGACGACACGTCCAATGTTACCCCCTACGGCGATATGTGGTGGAACGACCGATGACTGATGATGAACTGAACGAAGTGGTCTGCGCGATAGCGCTTCGGGCCGAGGTAATGGGGAAAGACAGATTTGAAGTGTCGGTCGAAGGGAACCGCATCGCCATACACATCTACGAGGTGTCCTCAGCGTATTACATAATCATCAACGACGCGAAAACAGGAGTGTGGAGTGTGGTTGACATGTACGCGCACGACCCGTTGGTGCAAAGACTGTTCGACAAGTTAGGGGTTACCGCGGTCCCTTTGGGGTTTGATTCTGAGGGCATGCGCGGCGAATTCCTGCTTGCGTGGGAGCAAGCGTATGTCTGACGATGACATTAATGAGTTGGCCGCAGCGATATCGCTATGTTGCAGTTCGATGGGCAACGCTAAATGGGGCTTGCAACTGTGGCTTACACGCCTAGCCGTCTCTATAAATTCGGTGGATAAAGACACCTTCATTTTGTTCCGTGACGGTCGGGACTTGGAGTGGTATGTGATAAAGGCTTACGCAACGCACCCCACAATGCTGCGGCTGTTCGAAAGGCTTGGGATAGAACCTACACCGCTGGCGCACACCCCATTGGCAAAGGGTACTCCGTACCAAACCAAATGGTACGACGCGGTCAAAGACCACGAGGCAGACTGACCATGCAGACAAACAACGAAATTTACGAGCAAATAGCAGTTGCCGTTTTGCTGCAGACGCCAAGTCGGTTCGCGGTAGAAGAGCACTATAGGCTGCAAGTCGTGGTGAGCGACGGGGATTTGAGTTCGAGGCGGGTATCAGTTATTGGTCGCAAACGTATTGGGGACAAGGATGTGGAAACGCACCACTTGAATCTGGTTAACCTATGTTTAGACACCGGTATGGTGGTGTGCGAGACACGCACGTACAGAAGTTCTGAGTACGCACGTATGGTTCAACTAATAGTCAAAGCGACGAACGTTCCGTTTATTCTGTTGGGAGAAGCGATGTACTCACACTACTGGAAGTCGAACGAACAAGAAAGGCAAAACATTATTAACGCAGTAATTAAACCCGAGGTGAAAAGCAATGAACGATAATGAGAAAGTAAGTGGTTACGTGCGCGTCACAAAGAACTCTGACAAAAACACGTTGAAGATCGACGTGTCTATACCGCTAGAGTTCAAACCCAGGCAGTCAGTAGTAAATGGCGTGGCCATGGCCTTGCCAAATGCGGCTTTGGCTACATGGTTATTCAACAACGGGTTGCCTGTCTTGGCTGCAGTAAGCGCGATTTACGCAGTCGGGGCCGGCGTGAAAAAGTACTACGACCACAAAAAGTTCGTGTCTATGGCTGTCGTTATGGACATGTCGCTGGAGGCTGCAAGTGACGCGAACGAACTTGCCGAGAGAGCGAAAGAAATTATACGACGATTCAAAAAAATGCAGGAGGACGACGAATAAAGATATATCTTTTATCCAACCGTTTACCCTAAAACTTCCTAACCTACAGGTACCTGAATATGATGGATGAAAAAACAAAAACCGCGTTGGTCGCCGCGCGCAAGCTCGACGCTTCAGACAAGAAGGTAGTCTTCAAGATACTGCTCGCAGCAATCACGTGGGGTTTTGCGATGATCTCCGGCACGTTGCTGGTCTTTTCTAGCGGGCATCAGTACATCGCTATCGGTATGGCGTTTGCGACGTCAGTCATCATGGCCGCACATTCTAGCGGTCTTAGCGTTCGCTGGTTGGAAACAACCAACCAAGCCATTTACCTGTGCGAGTTGACCGTCGACCTATTGCGCCGTTTGAACGTGTACGAAAACGAACGTAAAAACCAAACCTTCAGCACCGAGGAGAATTGAAATGTCACAAGGTATCCAGAGCAGCGCCATGCTGGTAGAACTCACCATGTCCGCGTGGGCCGGTGTGCGCACCGACCGATCATCGACGAAGGAAGTCGAGGACAGCAAGAACGCCGAACGTGGTAGCGTACGTGTGCAAAAATATCTGCTGGGCAACTGTCCCGATCTCAGCGCAATAACCAAGCACCAAGCCATGGTGCGCAAACGTCACCTGCAGATGACCCTGCCGTGGTTGGACACCGGAGTGCGGCTGTTGCCGGCCACACGGTATTTCGACTACCTCCGTGAGATGGGTGACTACCAACAACAGCAGGAACAGCTGGTATCAAAGTTCATCAACACGTACCGCTGGGAAGTGTCCAATGCGCAGCTCAAGCTGGGCGACTTGTTCAACGCTGATGACTACCCATCAGTGCACGAGCTGTCCAACAAGTTTCGCATGCAGCTGTCGTACCTGCCGGTGCCGCAGTCTGGGGACTGGCGCGTGGATATCGGTAACGCCGCGCTGGAAGACCTCCGCAAGCGCCAGGAGCAGGACATGAACGATCGCCTGCAGACGGCCATGAAAGACGTGTGGCAACGCGCGTACGACGCGCTGACACATATGTCGGAACGCCTGACCGACGAGGCTGACGGCGAGCACAAAGTGTTCCGTGACACGTTGGTATCCAACGCGCTCGAAGTGTTGGATACCTTGAAAGCCTGCAACATCACGGGGGACGAACGTATGCACGACGCGCACACCAAGCTGGAAGCCGCGCTCAAGGGTGTGAACGCCACCGCATTGCGCACCAACGAGGGTTTGCGGAAGAAAACCAAGAAGTCTATCGACGAAATACTGAAAGAACTGCCGGGGTTGTCATGACATCAATTGTGGTCGCGTTGCGGTACAACTACGAAGACACACCGAGCTGTTGGTGGTATGAGAACGACGCGCTCTACCGTTATCGTAACCTAAAGTCATTGCCAAAATGGGCAGTGCCTTACGTAGCCACTTACGGAATGTTGCAGGAAAACGCAAGAGTTGAAATCCCGGAAGAAGGCGTGACTATTGTCGTTTCAAAACGCGATGGGTACGTGTCGACGGAGGCGTACTCAATAACGTTAGACATAACCAAGGAGAAAAAACGTGATAGCTATAGTACGTAAGCTGTTAGCGTCACTTCAACGTGACCCACAACTGCAGTGGAAACGTGGGTTCGTAACCGGCATGGCGATGCGTAGTTTCCCCGAAACCATATCGGCCGAAACCCTCGACACGTCGTTGCGCGATGATGACTTCCGTGCAGGCTACGAGTGGGCCCTGGACATGGCATTCGCGTACCGAGTACCGAAGGAATTTGAATGAATAAGCAACCGATAGTGGAAGGGCTGAGCCAGTACCAAGGTAAGGCGTACTTCCAATACGCGGATAGTTGGTACGAGTGTCATCAGTACGACTACAGGAGAATAGGCTGTGGGGCGCCTTCCGTACAGCTTCTCAAAAAATCAGTGGTGTTGGCGAAGTTGCCTGAACCGGTGCATCGCGCAATCGTACTTATATGTATGCACCCGGTTACACCTGTAGACGACGATAAGCGCAAGACTGTGACTGGACGGTACGTATCGACGCACGTGCACCACGATCTTGAGCATGTTGGTTGGAGTAGCAACAAAGTGGGCCTATTGGTCTTTATCATGAACCCGAGAGAGGCGGAGCATTAAGGAGGTGAATCACTAAATAAACCGCAGTACCGCAGTAAATAAAGACACATCTTTTTTATCAATCAAGGAGCACCCTATGTCTATCGACGCACGCAAAGCCTATTCCCTTTCCCACGACGAAGTTGTCAATCAGATCGCAGCCAACGGCCACAAGCGTACTGTGATGGTTGAAGGTCACATCGGTTCCGGCAAGTCCAGTATTCTGTACTCGCTTGGCCGCTTGCCAGAGTTTGCCAACCACAAGCTGTACTACTTCGACTGCTCGTCGAAAGATCTCGGTGACCTCATGTTGCCGCGCATCTCTTCGCTCGACGCAGGCTCGCCCTTCGCCGAGTTCGTACCGCACTGGGAATTGGGCCTGCACGAGGACGGCCCCATCATCTTGATGTTTGACGAGTTCGGTAAAGCCAACCCTAGCGTCAAGCTGGCCTGCCTCAAACTCATGCTGGAGCGCAGCATGGGTAACCGCAAACTGCATCCGGAGAGCATTGTCTTCGGCGCCACCAACCTCAGCAATGAGAACGTTGGGGACATGATCCCTTCTCACGGCCTCAACCGTATGGCGTTCGTGACTATGCGCAAGCCGACCAATCTGGAGTGGATCGAGTGGGGCTACTCGAACGGCGTGCATCCTGCAGTGCTTGGCTGGGCCCGCGAGACCCCGCAATTGTTTCAGGAGTTCCAGGATGTGAAGGACCCCAAGTCCAACCCGTACATCTTCCACCCGTCCGAAATGCGCAAGGGTTTCGTCACCCCGCGCTCGCTGCATGCAGCAAGCGATTGGATTCATGTGCAGGACAAAATGTCCCGCAAGGAGCTGGTATCTGCTCTCATGGGTACCATCGGCGACCGCGGCGCGCTTGATTTGGAAGCGTTCATCACGCTGGCCAACGACATGCCGAAGCTGGAGGATATCAAGACCAAGCCTACCAAAGCCCCGGTACCGACGTCGCCTGCGGCAATGTGCATGGTGGTCTATCGTTCGTTGTCGTCCGTTGATCCTACTTGGATCGCAGCATGGATGACGTACATGGAGCGTATGCCGCTTGAAGCTCAAGCATTGTTCGCCAACGGCGTTCGTTCCAGTAACTACCCCGGTGATCGTCGTGAGATGGTCATGCGCAACCGTGGCTTTGTTGACTGGGCCATGAAAAACAACCACATGTTCATCCCAACCAAGTGAGGTGATTCGTGAGCGATTTTGATGATGTATCTGACGACGTTATGACGGCATACAGCGCCAAGCTGGTGCGCCTCATGACCGAGTACGCAAACAAGCCTGGCGGCGGCCCGGCGCCGGTAATGTACGCCACATTGATGACCGTTGTGGGTAATTTGGCGCATCAAGGTATGCCAAAAGACAAGCTGCTGGAATCTGTGGCTGAGCTGTACGACCGCGGTATGTCCAGCAGGGTCGTCGGTGGCAAGCTCGAACTCGCCGATGAAGACGACGAGGACGAAGACCCGCAGGAAACCATCCATGATGAAGTTGGAACGAGGACATTGCACTGATGGCTATAACATCGATGCTGGCGATAGGTAAGCGCCTTACCGCCGAGCAAAAGATACAGAACGCGCTTACAGCGATACTGCAACACCCGAGATACACGGCGCTTGCCGGGGTTCTCATGATAGGCAAACGCGATGTGATCGAAGCGGAAATGCCGTTCACCGCCCGCACCAACGGGAAAGATGAGCAGTATGGTCGCCAGTTCGTGGACGCCATCGACATGCGTGCAGTGCGTATGCTGGTGTTGCACGAGACATACCATAAATTGTTTCGGCACATGATCACGTGGCAGCATTTGTACCGCGAAGACGCAGAAGTGGCCAACATTGCCGCCGACATCGTGGTGAACAATTTGCTGTTCGATGAGAACGACGACAACTTCCTGGCTATGCCGGTCGTTGACGGCGACCAGATAGGCGTGCATGTACCCCAATGCTCCGGTATGGACACCGCGCAGGTCTTCAACCTGTTGAAGCAACACAAAAACAACAAGGACAAAAGCAAAGGGGGTGGTGGTGGTCAGCAAAGCGCTAACGGGAAACAGCTGCCGGACTTCGACAGCATGGGCGACCAACCCATGGATGACCACGACTGGGACGGAGCGCAGGAAATGGATGCTGCAGCCAGAGACGAGTTGGGGCGCCAAATCGATCAGGCTGTGCGACAAGGTGCGTTACTCGCCGGCACGCAAGGTGGTAAGCTCAACCGCACGATGGAAGAGCTGCTCGAACCCCAAGTGCGGTGGCAAGATCAACTGCGTGAGTTCATGAACACCATCGTGCAGGGGCGTGACTACTCGTCGTGGCGCAAACCCAATCGCCGCTGGATCGGTGCGGGTATGTACTTACCTTCCGGCGTATCCGAAACAATAGGTGGTATCGTCGTGGCGATCGACACGTCTGGTTCTATCGGTGGCCCGGTACTGTCGGCGTTCCTGAGCGAAGTGAAAGGTATATGCGATACATGCAAGCCCGACTGGGTGCGCGTACTGTATTGGGACTCCGAGGTGGCTGGTGACGAGACGTACTTGCGTGAGCAGCTCGACGAGCTGACGAAAACAACCAAGCCGAAGGGCGGTGGCGGAACGGTGGTGTCCGTGGTTCCAGACTACATGCGGAAGCACAACATCAAGCCTGTGGCTGCTGTGGTACTCACAGACGGCTATATAGGTGGTGGGTGGGGGCACTGGGACTGCCCAACACTGTGGTGCATCATCGGTAACCCCGGCACAGTAGCAGGATGTGGTAAGACGATACACATCAAAGAGTAGGTAGGGTAGGCCAAGGATGGCCGTTTTTCTTGTGAGGGTTTATGCCTATAGAAAACTTAGACAACATTGCGCTAATGGTAGCGGATGTATGGAAAGTTATGCATGGTGGGTTATTTAGAGAGCGCAATAGTCGAGAGCTTGTAGACGAGGATCACTATTTGTACGGTGTCGTCCGCGCGCAGCTTGCAGCGGAAAAGGGGCTAACTACCCCATTCGTAATGCGCATTAAGCATATATACCACAGCATTACCGCAACTAGAGCGCCTTTGTGGTTGCGAGTGCTAATTGGGTACGGGGGGAAGTCGCACGTATACGTATTGGATTTAACAGCGCGTGGCACAAAAAGACCCCACGAACATTCTTACGAAACCATCGAAGCAATGCCTGTATGGTTGCAGGAAAAGATTGCCGTTCTTTCCATGATGGAGCAAGAAGGTCCAGAGCACGATATTGCGGGTGTTGGTTTTCGTGCGGCGGATAACGTCTACTGGGTGGAAATACACGAAGGAGAAAAGCTGTGAGCGACGTAGACGAACACACATTAAAATCAAGAACCCGAGCGTTGGTGTTTGAAGACGCTCCCACAGGTATGTACGTGCTAAGCGCAGTTGTTGCGGATGACGACCACGTGACAAACATCGATACCGACAGGTTACCGTCGG
>JACCDP011294066.1_pt1 | contig 66451 bp, 50 predicted proteins | sample 7445841 | NCBI WGS metagenome assembly JACCDP01 (sample SAMN15323441, study PRJNA562643) | freshwater metagenome | isolation source: river surface water | place: USA:Blue River Watershed | collected 2017-08-17 | reverse complement strand
TGGGTGGTATACGGATCGATTCGAAACATCTTTGACGAACAGTACCAGGAGGTATTGGGATTTGCCACTAGGGGAAGAAATTTTCTGATCGGGATCAGACGATAGCAGCGTTCCGGATGGTTTATGGAATTGATTTATCCATACCTTTAACTGAGCCAATGCTCCAGCCCTGTTCCGCTGTCCTTTAATATCAAGCAAATGACCCTTGACGCCATTCTGACCGTCACCTTCACGCTCTTCGCGGTGATCGACATCATCGGCTCCATACCCTTGTTGCTTTCCTTGAAGCAAAAGATGGGTGGCATCCAGGAGATGAAGGCCAGCCTGATCTCAGGTGCGCTCATGATCTTCTTCCTCTTTGTGGGAAAAAGTTTTCTGGGCATCCTGGGAGTGGACGTGAAATCCTTTGCAGTGGGCGGTGCCATCGTGATCTTCATCCTGGGATTGGAAATGGTCTTGGGCATTGAATTCTTCAAGGGCGATGGAGATTCCAAATCAGGAACGGTAGTTCCGATCGCCTTTCCTTTGATCGCTGGCTCCGGAACACTGACCACCATTATCTCGCTGCGTTCCAGTTATGATGAATGGATCATTGCCATTGGTATTCTCATCAATGTATTGATCGTGTACCTCGTTTTGCATTCACTGGATTTTATCTCGAAACTATTAGGACATTCAGGCATGATCGCCATTCGTAAATTTTTTGGTGTCATCCTGCTGGCCATTGCTGTCAAAATATTTGCAGCCAATGTGGGGGGATTGATCCGTTAACCAACATAAAATTATCATGATGAAAAAGTTACTGCCCTTTCTGATGCTTTTGGCCATTGCCGGTACATGGACCAGCTGGAAATCACAACAACATCCCGATCCGCTGATTCAAAAAAAGGAGATCATCTCCTGCATGGAAACCGAAACCATGGATGCCTATTTCCGTGAAGCATCGCAAAATGCTTTCGGACAAATGCATCTCTCCCCTGTTACAATAGATGCAGCCGATTTAATGGGCAAAATGATCCAGTTCAATACAGCTGATGGCAAGCAGGCAAGCGCTTACTATATAGCAGCGAAAAAGAAAAGCAAGAAATGGCTGATCGTGATTCAAGAGTGGTGGGGTCTGAACGAGAACATCAAAGCAGAAGCAGATAAATATTACAAAGACCTGGGTGATTTCAATGTATTGGCAGTGGACATGTATGACGGAAAGGTTGCAGCCACACCGGACTCTGCCATGAAGATCAGCAGGAGTGCGGATCCTGTGCGGATGACCACCATCCTGCAGGGAGCGATGCAACATGCAGGAAAAGACGCCTCCATCTACAGCGTGGGTTGGTGCTTCGGAGGCATGTGGAGTCTGCAAACGGCCATCCTCGCCGGTAGCCAGGCCAAGGGCACCATCATGTTTTATGGCAGACCTGAGACCAATATGGACAAACTGAAATCCATTCAATGCGATATCATTGGATTCTTTGGCAACCTCGATCGATCGCCTTCACCCGCTATGGTCAATGACTTTGAAAAGAACATGGAGGCAGCCGGCAAGAAACTGACGACGCACAAATATGAGGCGGGGCACGGATTTGCGAATCCAAGCAATCCGAGTTTTAACAAGGAGGCAACAGAAGATTCCTACAGCAAGGCGATTGCATTCCTGAAATCACATTGATCCATCAGGCATCCTGATCGCCATCATCCTCCAGATCCAATCCCATGTCTGGCAGCAATTGCTGTGCCTCTGAAGCCGGCAAGGCTTCAACATCCTTTAGCTTGCGAGAGATGGCCTTGCTGCGTTTGCCCAGCAATTCCTCTACTGTATCACTGGCAGCATTGATGTTCTTCTGTGCCTTCTGCAACAATCCACCGAACTTTTCAAATTCTGTCTTTACTGCTCCCAATACCTTCCATACCTCGCTGCTTCTTTGCTGCAAGGCCAGTGTACGGAAGCCCATCTGCAAGCTGTTGAGAATGGCCGCCAGGGTTGTGGGACCGGTAACAATCACCTTGTATTGTTTTTGCAGTTCTTCCAACAGGCTGGCTTTGCGCACCACTTCGGCATAGATACCTTCGAAAGGCAGGAACATGATGCCAAAATCTGTGGTATGCGGCGGATCCAGGTATTTGTCACTGATATCCCTTGCCATCTTTTTGATCACATTTTCCATGTTCTTCTGGGCAAGCTCAACGATGGCTGGGTCGCCCACATCATAGGCCGTCTGCAATTGCTCATAGGCATCGGCTGGAAACTTGGCATCGATGGGAAGCCAGATATGATCCTGGTCATCATCTCTACCTGGCAATTTGATCGCAAATTCTACCAGCTCTGTACTTCCCTCTTTTGTTTTGACATTCTGCGCATATTGATCCGGGGCCAATATCTGTTCGAGCAACATTGACAACTGAACTTCACCCAATCCACCCCTCATCTTCACGTTGCTCAAAACTTTTTTCAGCCCCCCCACATCATTGGCTAGGTTCTTCATGTCTCCCAGGCCCTCTTGCACACTCTGCAACTGCTTGTTCACCATTTCAAAGGAATGCCCCAGCCGTTCATTCAAAGTCTTTTGCAACTTCTCCTCTACCGTTTCCCGCATCTGGTCTAGTCGCTTTTCTGTGCTATCCACCAACTTGGTCTGCTTCTCTTCCAGTTGTGCAAATTTTTCCCTTTGCAGATCGTTGAAGGATCTTACGCTCTTGTCGAAAGCATCCGCAAAAACCTTGAAAGCTTTTTCAATATCGGATCGCAGATCGCGGTTGTTGGCCTCGATCTTGTTCATCAAGGCTTCCAGTTTCTCTACCTGCTCTTTACCCGTCTTGCTCAGGGAGGTTGCCAGCTCCGTTCTGTTCTCTCTTGCCAGTCGATCGTTCTCTTCTCGGTTGATGCGGAAATCCTCGCGAAGGGCAGTTTCTATCTTGCTAAGCGATTTTTCCAATTCAGCGATTTTGGCTTCCAGGGCAGCGCTGCCCGATTCTTTCTTTTTGAAAAAAAGCAGCAACAAAACCAACAACACAATGGCGATCAGGACCAGGTTCAACATTTCCATAATGAACAGTTATGGAACAAAGATAGAGGGCTTGTTCCTATTCTATAGGAGGAGTCAAAAGATTAACCAAATTGTTGTAATTTTTGTTCCAATATCATCACCATGCAACGATTGGCCTTTCGGATGAAACTGCATCCGGGACAAGAAGAAGAGTACCAGCGCAGACACGATGCCATCTGGCCTGAACTGGTTGTGCTGCTCAAAGAAACAGGGATATCGGATTATTCCATTTACCTCGACAAGGAGAGTTTGTATCTTTTGGGTATCCTGCAAATCGAGGATGCTGCCAAAATGGATGCTTTGCCGGAGCATCCCGTGATGCAAAAATGGTGGGCTTACATGAAAGATATCATGGACTGCAACCCTGACAATTCCCCGATCAGCATTCCCCTTCAACAAGTATTTCACCTCAACTGATGCCCATGCAACACGATCTTCAAAACAAGGTGGCGATACTGACCGGAGCGGGTCAAGGCATCGGTTTGCGCATCGCCGAAAAAATGGCAACAGCAGGGGCTCATGTGGTGTTGAATGATGTAGATCCGGAACGATGTGAGCAAGCTGTCCAGCAAGTTCGCCCATACGGATCCTGTATGGCCATGCCCGGCGATGCTGGAGATCCGGAATTCATCCAAAAGATGGTTCAAGAAACGGTGAAGCAGTTTGGCCAATTGGATATTGCCATGGCGATTGCAGGCATCACCCTATTCGGAGATTTTCTCAGTTATCAAGCAGCCGACTTCGACAGGGTCATGCAGGTGAACCTGCGCGGCAGTTTCTTCCTGGCACAACAGGCCAGTATACAGATGAAAAAACAAGGACATGGGGGTTCACTGCTCTTCACATCCTCTGTCGTGGGACACCAGGCACACCAACAGCTGGCTGCTTATGCCATGAGCAAGGCAGCGATTGAAATGCTGGCCAAAAACCTGGTGGCAGAAGTTTCTGCCTTTGGCATCAATGTGAACACCATTGCACCGGGTGCAACCCTCACCGAACGCACTTTGGAGGACGCCTCCTACACCGATACCTGGTCACGCATTACGCCCATGGGTCGACCCGCTTCGGTGGATGATATTGCACATGCTGCTTTGTTCTTGGTTTCTGATGAGGCAAGACATATAACGGGGCAATCCCTCATCATCGATGGAGGATGGACCTCCATGAGTCCCTCACCCTACTGACATGAAAATCCAACCCATCGATCATACGCTTTGCATCCTTGGAGAAGGACCGGTATGGAATCCTCTTGACAACCGGATCTACTGGATTGATATTGTCAAGGGCCAGATCCATAGCAATGATATTACCGGGAGCAATCCCCATACCCTTGCCACAGAGAATATGATCGGTTCTTTTGCCTTCTGTGAAGATGGTCGCATGATTGCAGCACTGCAAAAAGGACTGGTCTTTATCGATCCCCAAACCGGACAACAGGAAATGATCGGCGATCCGGAATCCGATTTGCCTATGAACCGTTTCAACGATGGCAAATGTGATCCTGCCGGAAGGTTCTGGGCAGGCACACTCCCCCTTTCGGAGGATCATCCCGGAGGAAGCCTTTATCGGGTGGATAGGGATCTCAGTATCCACAAGCTATTCGGAGATGTCACGATCTCCAATGGTCTCTGTTGGAGCCATGATCATCAATTTTTTTATTTCATCGATACACCTGCCCTTCGTGTTGATCGATTTGATTACGACAACAAAAGTGGATCGTTGGCCAATCGCCAAACCATCCTCCACATCGATCCGAAAGATGGCTATCCCGATGGGATGACCATCGACAAAGAAGGCATGCTATGGATCGCCCACTGGGGCGGATGGCAGGTCACGCGATGGGACCCCTCTAGCGGACAAAAGATCGACAACATCAAACTCCCCGTCTCACAGGTCACTTCCCTTTGTTTCGGAGGAGAAAACTTCAATACACTTTTCATCACCTCAGCGAGAAGGGGATTGCGTGAGGAATCACTCTTGGAAGAACCCCTGGCAGGTACTATCTTCCTCGTTAGTGATGTTCCCTTCAGCGGAAATGCTTTCCATACTTTTCAAACCCAACGATCATGACCAACATGAAAAAACTTTTTAGTGCAGCCATGATGCTTGCCATCCTTCTTTTTGCCGAGACCATCTTTGCACAAGTAACCCAGCGAAACATCCTCGAAACAAAGTATACAGCTGACCAGGTGATGCAGATGATCCTGCCCAAGGATCAATGGAAGCCCTACCCCACCACAAAAGAAGAATGGCAATCGCGGGTGCCCGAATCCAACCTCAAAAAAATAGTGGAGGATGCTTCCAAGCTTTTGAACTACAAGTTTGAACCCATCAGCGCCACCATATCGCTGGACTTTGTGAGGAGTGGAGACCGACTCCGTCATTCAAACATCTCCTTTCGGAAGAGAGAGGTGCTGACCCAAATGGTGCTGGCAGAAAGCATTGAGAACAAAGGCCGCTTCACAGAAGCCATCCTCAACGGCATCTGGTCGATCTGCGAAGAAAGCTACTGGGGCGTACCCGCACATATCGGCGGTACCGGTTTACCAGATGTGGAGAATCCTGTTGTCGATCTCTTTACAGCAGAAACTGCCGGTGTGATGGCGATCGCTGATTATCTCGTGGGCGACAAACTGGATGCGATCAACAAACTTGTGAGAAAAAGGATGTACCATGAAACAGACAGGCGACTGTTCACACCCATGATGAAGAATGGCAGCAAGTATGGATGGATGAGCCGAACAAAACCCGTGAACAACTGGAATCCCTGGATCATGTCCAACTGGATCTTCAGCTCCTTGCTGCTGGAAAGAAATGAAGTGCGGCGCAAGCTGATGGTCCACTCAGCCATGAAGGGACTTGACGCATACTTCAACTCACTGGGTGATGAAGGGGGCTGCGATGAAGGCCCCAGTTACTGGTTCGCTGCCGGTGCGAGTGCCTATGATTGCCTGGAACTCTTGTACAGTGCCTCCAATGGCGCCATCAATATTTTTGATCATGCACTCATCAAAAACATGGCGGGCTATATCACCAAGACCCATATCGATGGGAAGTACTTCGTGAATTTCGCTGATGCGGACCCTAAACTCACACCTGCAGGCACATTGCTCTACCGCTTTGGCAAAGCGGTGCAGGACTCCACCATGATGCAATTTGGTTTATGGGCACAAAACAAATATCCCTCTCAAGGTGCCGGAGGCAATGGCATGCGGATGCGCATGATGGGAAGCCTGCTGGCGCTCAAAGAGATGCAAGCACCTGTTGATTACAAGGATCCGGCAACAGCCTGGATCAAGGATGTACAGATCCTCACAGCCAGAACGCCATCGGGATTGTTCATGGCTACCCATGGTGGACACAATGCAGAGAGCCATAACCACAATGATGTGGGAGACTTTATCATCTACCTGCAAGGAGAACCCATGATCATTGATGCCGGCAGGGGCAACTATACTGCCCGCACTTTTTCCAGCAAACGCTATGAACTCTGGTTCACACGATCCGAATACCACAACCTTCCAATCATCAATGGGATCGGACAAAAAGAAGGAAGGGCGTTCGAAGCGAAAGACGTAAAAGAGACCATCCATGCAAAGGAAGCATCGCTTTCCTTGAACCTGGCTGCTGCCTATCCTGAGACAGCCGGCATTCAACAATGGATCAGGAAAACAAGCCTGAACAGAGAAAAAGAATCAGTAGAGATATCGGATGATTATCTCTTAAAATCTCCTGCAACTTCATTGGAGCAGATCTTCATGACAGTTTGCAAGGTTGACAGCATAGGTGCTGGACAACTTCAGTTCACCGCTGTCAATGGCAAAAAGCTGTTGCTGAAATTCGATTCCAAGAACTGGAAGGTTGTATTGGATACACCCTCTTTTGAAGGAATGGAATACGAAAGCTTCAACAGCAAATGGGATGGAAAGAAGATCACCAGGGTGATCCTGCAACACAAAAAACCCGGAGCCAAAGGGAAACATCAATTCACCTTCACAGCGGGCACATAGGTTATTTCAACTCTACCACCATTTCGATTTCAACGGCCATGTTGTTGGGAAGGGCATTGGTGCCTACGGAAGTGCGAACATGCCGGCCCCTCTCGCCAAATACTTCTACCATCAAGTTGGAACAGCCATTCATGACCTGTGGTTGTTGCGCATAGCCGGATTCGCAGTTGACCAGTCCCACTATCTTGACAATCCGCTTGACCTGATTGAGATCACCAATTTGTCCTTTTAAAGTCGACAACAAGGAAATGCCTGCCAAACGCGCTGCTGCTTGTCCCTCTTCCAGCGTCAGCTCCTTGCCTACCTTGCCCATGATTTGTCCGCCTCCCGGTTTATCGGGACCATGACCGGAGAGGTAAGCCGTTTTGCCCACCTGCACGAACTTGACATAGTTGGCGATGGGTGCAGTCGGCGGGATCAGGGTGATGTTGTTCTTGCGGATATTTTCTTCTGCATCCGCTTCAACCTGTGGTTGTACAAAGAGCAGGCATACCGGCATCTTCACCTGTAGGTCTTGCTTCAGGTCTTTCAAAGTTCCATCGGCATCATTGAAAGCAAATACCTGCACACGGTGTTCCTGCTGACTCGCTACAAAAACAAATTTGCCAGTGGGATCGAAATTAAAATTCCGTGGGATCTTGGCAACAGGCTGGTGTCCGACTTTCTTCAAACTGCCATCTGGCAGTACAGAGAAAACAGTCAGCTGATCCACGGTAATACGATTGGAACTGATCAGCCATTTGCCATTGGGAGAGAGATGGATATCTGCACTGGCCTTGCTTGCGGCGCTGCTCGTATCGGACACAATGGATTGCTGGAGTTGAAAATTTCCATTGTCTACACGAAATACATCCACCGTGCCAGACAATTCATTCACCAGATAGGCATGGCTGCCTTGCTTGTTGAAGGTCATGTGCCTAGGACCGTTACCGGCTTTGATGACAATGTCCTGTGGCGTCTCTTCGACCAATCCATCGGCGAAGATGCGATGGCGATGGATCCGATCGGTTCCCAAGTCGTTCACATAGAGATACAATTGATCGGGCGAGATCACCACCTGGTGTGCATGGGGAGCTTGTTGTCTTTCTGGGTTGATGCTGAAACCTTTGTAGAGGATATGCTGTGCAATGGGAAGCAATCTGCCTTTTTCGGTTTTGAACACACTCAGTGTTCCACTGCCATAGTTGGCGGCATAGACCGTTTGCGTGGATTCACGATAGGCAACATGACAGGGTCCTTTTCCCACCACCAGAGAAGTATTCAGCAAATCATATTCACCCTTGCTGTTCAAGGCAAAGGCCGCCACTGCGGCACCACCATTTTGTTCTGCAACGGTGTAGAGGTATTTTGTATCCGCAGACATTGCCAGGAACGAAGCGTTGTTCATGGCGCGGGTATATTTGGGTGAGGTCTTGCCATTGGCCAGATTAGCATCCAATACTTCTATGCCCGGATTGCCTTCGCGGGTATAGGATCCTACCAAAAGATCATAATGAAGGGTGTCAGCTGTGCTCAATGCAAATGAAAGCAGAATGGATAAGAACATGATGTTATATTAAGTACATTTAAGTTACCCAATTTCGTTAAACTGCCGACGCCATGAAAAAAATCTTTTTCTTATTTACACTCCTGACTGTTGCGCTGTTTTCTTCATCACAATCCAACCAATCCTTTGACATTGTGGTGAAAGGAGGAACGCTCATTGATCCAAAGAATGGCATTCATGCCCTGATGGACATTGCCATCAGCCAGAGAAAGATCGCCAAGGTTGCGGCTTTCATTGATGCCACAGAAGCAAAGCAGGTAGTGGATGCAAGGGGGTTGATGGTAACGCCAGGAATCATCGATTTGCACGGACATGTTTTCCATGGCACACAACTCAATCATTATCTCAGTGATGGCATGGCGGCATTGGCACCCGATGGATTCACCTTTCGCAATGGCGTTACGACCATTGTTGACTGTGGCGGTGCAGGATGGAAGAACATCCAAACCTTTCGGCGCAATGTGATCGACAGTGCCCAAACCAGGGTGTTGGCTTTTCTGAACATTGTCGGTGGCGGCATGCAGGGTGGCGATGTTGAACAGAACCTGAGCGACATGGATCCGGAAAAGGCGGCAAAGGCAGCGAAGGAAAACAGTGATGTGGTGATTGGTTTCAAGCTGGCCCATTTTCTGGGAGGCAACTGGACCCCCACAGAAAAAGCGGTGGAAGCCGGAAAGATGGCAGGCTTGCCCGTGATGATCGATTTTGGAAGACAGGTACCCAACCTCTCCATTGAAGAACTGTTCATGAAAAAACTCAGGCCCGGTGATATCTATACCCATACCTATGCCTCATTGGAAGGAACCCGTGAACCCATTGTTGACGAGAAAACCAAAACCTTGAAACCCTTTGTGCTGGCGGCTCAGCAAAGAGGGATCATTTTTGATGTGGGATACGGCGGATCCAGTTTCAATTTTGAGCAAGCGATCCCGGCATTGAAAGCGGGACTCTTTCCCAATACCATCAGTACCGATCTGCATACCGGATCCATGAATACCTCCATGAAAAATATGCTGGATGTGATGTCCAAATTCCTGATGATGGGCATGCCCCTCGATAAGGTTGTTCATGCTACCACCTGGGCACCGGCAAAGGTGATCAACAGAACGGAACTCGGTCATCTGACTGTGGGAGCTCCTGCGGACATCAGTATCCTGAGGATGCGCCAGGGTGATTTTGGTTTTTACGACAAAACCGGATACAAGCTCAAGGGGAAAGAGCGTTTCGAGTGTGAAGTCACCATCCGCGATGGGAAGGTAGTGTATGACCTGAATGGATTGGCCAATCCGATCTATGTCAACTGATCAGGACTCCGTTTGTGCCAATAAGAGGCCAGCATAGAACCCGTGATATTCATGATGGGACCGAATACGCCAGCGGCCAATCCGATCGTAGCGATCTTGCCCAATCCCTTGGCAATGCCTGAAGCCAATCCCGCATTTTGCAATCCCACTTCAATGGCCACCGTTCTGGCATCTGCTTCTTTCATTTTCAGCAAACGTGCAGACCAGTATCCCAACATATAACCAAAACCATTGTGGAGCAGTACGATGAAGATCAGAATGGGACCGATGTTCAGAAGACTGTCTCGGCCGGCAGCCGTGATGATCACAATGATGAAAGCGATGCCAAACATGGATACCTGTGGCATGACTTTGTCCATCCAAGCGGTGTTGCCGCGCAGCAATCGGTTGAAGACCAAACCGGCAATGATCGGCAGGATGATCATCTTGGAAATATCAAGCATCATGGTGAGCACATCGATCTCAATGTATTCACCTGCCAACAATTTCATGAGCAGTGGTGTAACAAAGGGTGCCAAGAGCGTGGTGCAGGAAGTGATGGTCAATGAAAGCGCCAGGTTGGCCTTGGCCAGATAGGCCATGACATTGGAGGCCAATCCGCTTGGTGAACAACCCACCAAAACGATACCTGCTGCAATCTCCGGGGGTAATCCGCTGTATTTGGCCAATACAAAACCCAGGGAAGGCATGATGGTAAACTGGGAGAGGATGCCTATGATCACACCCCGCGGTTCTTTGACTACCGCAATAAAATCATTGGCCGACATGGAGCTACCCATTCCAAACATGATCAGTTGCAAAAGTGGAATGATCAGTCCAGATAGTTTATATCCATTCCATTCCGTAAAATATTGCGGATAATAAAGAGAACTGGTAACCGCTGCAAAGATGAGGATCGTGAAGGCATAGCCTTTGTAGGATTCCAGGTCTCTCAATCCAACCGACAAAAGGAGAAAGAAAGCAATAAGCGTGGGGCCTGAAGCGGCTAGCTTACCCATTGCCATCAGTGCAAGGGAAACAAGAAAACTCGAGAGGGCGGACCACCTGGCAATGGAATGAAGGGATGACTTTTTCAATGTCAATAAATTGGTCCTTCAAAATAAACAAAAATGTAATTGGTAGGAAGGTATGATCTGGGGTATCTTTGCAGCCTGGCCTCGTAGTACAATGGATAGTATGAGAGTTTCCGAAGCTCCAGATACAGGTTCGATTCCTGTCGAGGCTACCAAACCTGCCCTTCGGTCAATCTTATCAGGTTGACCGATTTTTTTCCCCCTGTAACAGTTGTCATTACTGGTGTCAAAGCAATAAATCCTTCACTCGGATAGTTCGAAAATCATGTTTTCCCTTATCAAATAGTCTTCCTTCAGGAAATACCTGCCATTGCGCCATAGGCCAAAAATGACTTAAAGCAATTTCAAGTGAATTTTTATACCTTAGAGATGATTTAAATCTGTACGAATATTATACCTGTTTAATGAATATGTCTACCGCTGCAATCCTTCCAGGGCTCTCACCCTTTACGGCTGCACAACAGAAATTGTTTTTGGGGAGGAAGCGTCAGGTAGATGACCTGTTAAGCATTATGCAATCCTCCCGTTTTATAGGGGTTGTAGGACAAGCCGGATCAGGTAAAACATCATTGATACAGGCAGGACTTATTCCCGCTTTAGAAAGGGGGTTTGATGGATTAGCGGGTAAAAAATGGGGCATTGCGTATTGCAGGACAGGAGTGACTCCTATTGAAAATCTGGCAGCTGCATTGGCCGAAGAAAATGTTTTGGTAGAGGAAGGGAAAAGCTCATTGGAATTACAACAGGAGATTGTCAGTGAGCTCAGAAAGGATCATTCGGGTTTATTGCGGGTTGCTTCACAAAAAGAGCTTCTCAAGCAGAAAAACCTCTTGATCATCCTGGATCAATTTGAGGATATTTTCCAGTTCGAAGCGCTGAGCAAAATGCGCTACGAGCAATGGGAACTAGACATCAGCCTGTTGTTCAATAACCTAGCCCGTGCAGTAGCTGCGGCCAAGGCACCCATTTATGTATTGATTGGTCTTCGGTCCTCCTTTTTACCGAGGATGTATAATTACAGAAGCATCCAGGATTACTTGAATGCCGGATTATATGCCCTGCCCTTGTTAAGACAGGATGATCTAAAACAGATTATTCATGGATCCTTACAAGAAAATAGTATTCTGCTCACAGAAGAAGCTGCACTTTTCTTGGAAAAAGGATATGATCAAAATGCCCATAACCTGCCATTCTTGCAACTTTGTCTTCAGCGATTGGTGCATAAGCGAGCAATGGCTTTACCACTGCAGACAGGTAAAGAGGAGCCTTCCTCCCTTCCAAGGATTACAGAAGCAACAATTGACATGAAGGAGCTGTCTGAATGGGGTGATCCAACCCATGGAGTGGCGGCCAGTCTGGAAAATTTCTACAACCAGCAATTGCCCAATGATAAGGTGTTGATGCAACAGTTATTCAAGCTAATCACCCGTCCTGGGACATTAGAAGATATACAAGAACCCAGAACGGTAAGCCAGGTTCAGGAAATAACAGAGGTTCCCCGGTCAGTGCTGAAAAGATTGTTAATTGAAATTCAGAAAGCCGTTCCATCGGTATTGGAATGTATACAACCCTTTACTCACAAAACAGATTATCTCCATGAAGACAGTATAAATGATGAAACGATCATCAATATTGGCAATACCTATTTGGTTTATCAATGGCAACGCTTGTTGGACTGGATAAATGAAGAACGGGAATCAAGAGACACCTACTTGCGATTGAGTGAGAGAGCACTTTTATTTGAAAAGGGGGAAGCAGGCTATTTGATTCCGCCAGACCTGGATGTAATGCTGCAATGGTATTCCAGAGAAATGCCCAAAAAAGCATGGGCCAAGCAGTTCAATGGCATCTACCGGATGGCCATTGACTATTTGTTGAACAGCAAGGAAGAATTTGAACTTGCTTTAGAAAGGAAAGAAATAGCACGCAAAAGAGAGATTCAAAAGATAAAAAAACAGCGGTTCTTTGCTCTAGTAGGCATCTTATTACTGCTTTTTGTTTGGAGGGATGCCTGTAATGAAAAAGAAATCGCAGAAAATGAAGAAAAAAGAGCCAACAATGAAGCTAAAAAAGCACGAATCGCAACCGAAAAGGCGTCCAAAGCTGCAAAAGCAGCCTTGGATTCCGCAAGAGCTGCTCAAACACAACGTATGATTGCCATTAGTCAAACTGAAAAAGCAGAATTGGAAACAAAAGCAGCTGATAATGCTCGAAAAATTGCAAACAAAAATGAAAAAATAGCACTGGATCTTAAAAAAGATTTAGAGAAAAAAATAATCCTGGTGGAGGCCAGCCAGAAGGAAGCCCAGGACAATGCAGATGAAGCCGATCGCCAGCGAACATTTGCATGGGACAATGCAGTAAAGGCCAACAACAATCGTGATTTTATCGAATCGCGCAGCAAAATTGTGGCCCTACTCAACCGGGTTAATTCTGAGACGTTTGTAAGTGAAGACGCCCGTATCGCCTTTGTAGACAGTTTGATCAACAACTACAATCGGTATATCAGTACATCTCAAAAATTAACCGGAGGCAAAGTTGTTCCATTCAATGACTTATATCGATTGTTGACCACCGTTGATTGGAAAATACTCGATAACAAAGCCTCTTTGTTCAACAGTGATCGCAATCTCTTTACCACCGAATCCGGATTAAGGGATATAGATGTTTATGAAAACAGTTTGATTGCAGCCGCAGGCGATGACCAACGAATTGTTTTTTTCAAACCAGGGAATAAACCTGTACCAGTTGAGACAAGGCAAAATAAGAGCCGCATCAGGTCCATTAAAATATTGGATGAATCGTCGGTAGTATTCAGCAATCTCAGTGGCGAAGTTTTTTTACTGAACCGCAATGCCAAAACCCCTGTTGAGAGAGAACGCAAGTTGGCAACTTTAGATCAAAATATCATACCTACGTTAGTGTTGCACAATAAACAAATCTTTACCCTGAACAAAGGAATGCTAACAAAAATAGATATCAATTCGGGTGAACGCAAAGTACTTAAAACTCCTGCGGGCGCCCTTCAGCTATTCGAACTTTTCGATAAGCGCATAATCATCAAAACCGCTTCACAAGTCTATCTCTATGACCTAAATACAGAAACAGCCAGCGCATTAAATATTCCTGCCGATATGCCTGCTAACAAAATCTCTAGTGTAGCATTGGCACCCCAATTCAGCTTCTGGGGAACAGATGATGGTGAAATATATATTTGCAGTCCTTTGAGCAACACAAAACTCCAACGTTACAAAACAATAAAACCACATAAAACAAAGATCACTTCACTGCTGGTTGACAGAGAGTCGCAACAACTGATTACAGCAAGCATGGACAACACAGCCAATATCTTCAATATATCAACCAATGATTATACATCATGGGAAGAAAACGTACTTATTTTAAAAGGTTTCAGGAAATGGATATGGGATTTGGGATTGATAAAGATTGATGGACGCACAGAATTGATTAGTGTTGATGAAGGCGGTGAATTGTTAAGATGGAGCACCCGAATGGAAGATCTATACAAAGATGTAATGATCTGGAAGGATAAAAACAACGAAAGATAAATGGTTTTTTCGTAGACCCGTATACTGTAGAGGCCATTAACTCATCTAAAAATGAATCATTCATGAGTCGCTTATTCTTATTGATAATGTGTTTTGTCGTTTTCAGCTCTGCCAGTGTGTGGGCACAAAAAACGACTTATTGTGAAGACAATCTTGAGCAAGTAAAGTCAAATTACCTGATCGGCGATTTTAGAAAAGTGATTGAATCCCTGGGAAAATGCATTCAGGGCAATGGTTTTCGAACTTCCGACGCAAAGGCGCAGGCATATGAACTTTTGGCATTGACCTATATTGCCATAGATTCACTTGAAAAAGCCGAAGAATATATCAAGTCTATTGTTGTACTTAAACCTAACTATACACAGCCTACAGACCTCAAGAATATTGTTTTCAAAGATATATTTGACCGAGTTTCACAGGAAGGAGTAGAAGTAAGGGTTAGTTCAGTTTCCAAAAAAGCTGAAGACATTGATGCAGCCCCGGCATCAGTACTTCTGATCACAAGAAATGAAATTATCGAACGGGGATATTTGGATATTGTTGATGCTATACAAGACCTACCGGGCTTTGATGTCAATAAACTTTATTCGGTTAACTATGCTAATATCTTTCAACTCGGATTTCGGCAGGAAAATACTGAAAGAACTTTGCTGATGGTAGATGGGGTGGAAGAAAATGATCTTTGGTTAAACTGGGCCTATTTATCCCGCCAATACCCTTTATCTGCCATCAAGGCCATCGAAGTATTATATGGACCCTCCTCAACGATGTATGGCCCTAGATCATTTGTGGGTGCCATCAACATCATAACCTTAGACCCAAGTGAGAACCCTTCTGATCCATTGTTGAAAAAAAATAAAATCAAAAAAGAGGGCAATCAAGCAGTAAGATTCTCTTTGTATGGCAATGTACTAAATGGAGGATACAATACTTCAAGTGCGGATGTTACCATGAATGTCAAAGGCAAACCTAGTTCTAACTTTAGTATGCAAATCACTGGAAGATATTATAAATCGGATGAACATACAATGCAAGGTGAATTTTATGATTACCAGGCAAGTGATATAGACTCCTTAACCTATAATGAATTCACCATGAACAATCTCAATTGGATTGGAGGACTCAATAAATACATGACGGATATGAAGTTGCCACTGACCAGTCCTTACTATAGGGTGGATACGAATAATTTGGGGAACATATCCAGTATCACACTTACACAAGAAGGTATTAATCGCGCCAGAAGCCTGGATAAATTGGCTTATACGGGAATGGTAAATGGTGCACCTGTGGGATATTCTAATAGTGCGGAAGATTATTATATAGGCATGAAATTAAAAGTAGCTGATTTCACATTTGGATTCAGGCATTGGAAACTCAAGAAGGGTTTTAATTTTTATCAGGATATTAATGATGCTGGTACCAATAATGGTGCAATGTGGGCCCCAGTAAACACGACAGTTTATTCGAATGTACAGAAAAAGTTAGGAGAGCAGTCTGAAATCACTAATCTTACAACTTTCAGTATTCATAGTCTGGACAGAGAATCCAACCGGGTGAATTTGATGGCTTTTGGAGATCCTAGTACCAAACTTCATTTTGCACATTTACTATACCCTGATTCATTATTTCCAGGAAAACCTGGTCTCTCTAGAGAAACTACAGGAATATTTGGAACGGAAGGCTATCACGCAGAACGCTTTTCCATGTTTGAGCATGGCTGGAGAAACCGTTTTTTCTATTATAAAGCTTTGCAGGCAAGAAATGAGTTACGCTATTTTTACTCCAGTAAGAATAAAAAATTAGATGTAGCAAGTGGTATTGACCTGCGTTACACGCAAACACAGGGTGATTATATCATCTACCAAAATTTTGATACCAAAGCCGCAACAGTGCAGGAGTTCCAAGCCAAACAAAAAGATATTTTCCTGGCCAAAGAAAAGGGTATCTCAGGAGATCAAATGGCCGGAGCCAATATTTATGACATATTTGATTTGGGTGTTTTTGGTCAGCTATCTTATAAAATCACTGATAAACTTTCATTTGTTGCCGGAACCCGTCGTGATCAAAACACCATTCGAAATTCAGGTGGTTTTGGTGCAAAAATTTCACCACGATTGGCGCTAATTTATCAATACAAGAATTTGTTCAATGCAAAAGCTATTTATTCCCGTGGTATTCAGAGCGTATCACAGTGGACCAAGTATTCCACTGGCGGAGGGCGTACGATAAATCCTGATCTCAAAACAGAAAATATTGATTATGTTAATTTGGAGTTGAATGGACAAAGCCACGCAGATCCCAATAAATCCCTCTTCAGCTGGAATACTGTTGGGTTCTGGTATTGGGTGAACAATGCAGTAGCCTCACAAACAATTGGGACAACAAAAATCAATGTACATTCAGGGAAATATGAGATAAAAGGAACCATGACCAATATTAGGCTCAAACTGGCACCAACTTTTATCATCAATGTCAACCACACGTTTATCTTGCCTTATCAAACCGAATCCAAAGTTGATTCAACAAAAAAAAGAATAAGATTAGGCGATATCGCTTCTCATCATCTAAACCTTGGATTTACTGGCTATGTTGAAAAAGCAGGTCCCTTTAGAATATCCTTGAATCTAAGGGGTAATTATGTAGGAGGAAGACAGGTGGGAGAAAAAACAACAGTTAAAAAGAACCTTGGAGTAGATAGTTCCAGAACAATACCTGATTATTTAATTTTCAATGGTAATATTGGAATTTCCGCAAAGGCATTCCCTTATTTGCGCTTAGATGTTGGGGTTGAAAATATATTAAACATGAATATACTCGACCCCGAAAGAAAACTCTATTATGCCGCTGGCCCTCGACAGGCAGAAGGTTCCTTCAACATGCCATGGGGTGTTAAAGATGCAGTGTATAGCGATCAAAACGTACCGTTCATGTCACAAAGAGGCCGTTTCTTTCGATTGAGGTTCACCTACAATATTCACTAATAATTCATAAGTTCAAAATGGATTTACCCTACGTTCCCGGTATATTCGTTTTCTACCATGACCCCCTGTCGATAAACCCTTAAGGCGCTTTCTGTTCCTTAGCTCCAGCGCCCATCTTTTTCAATAATATAGAAAGAAGAAAGCGAAGAATATACAATACCAAAACTGTACAAAAGACCGTTAACATGCAGATTTCGATCAAAAATAAACGTTCAACCGTATTCATTTGATCATTAGATGAACGAAAATCAAACCAATAGAGCAAAATCGGAAGTAAAGAAAAAGCTATGCTCAGTTTAATGGTTAAAAACCCAAATTCATTAGCAATTTTCTTGAGCATACTATGGACGTTTGAAGCTTAATGCCATTTTTAACTGAACAATAATATACCCTATTCCTATCCCGGTAAGAAAAGCCAAAACAAGTTGCCATTTTCCGTTTCCAAAAAATCCAACCAATGACAAGATCGGTAGGATCGTTAATGTAGACAGAATGATAAACACAAAATGATTGAACTGATTGTTGAAAATAGAGTCCCGGACACGCCAATCAGAAAATGCAATCAAGAGTGCTATCACAAAAGCAAACACCAGTATAAGGGAAGCAGTTAAGAATAGATTGGAATGTTTATCTATGTATGAGGCTACTTTGATCGGGTATCCTTCCATCTCTACAATAGGATCAGTCACTTCAATTGTATCTGTCGTGAATTTTCGTTTAACCAGGTCCCAAATCTCAGATCGTCCATTATCGTAACCCAGTGCCCAAAGTCCTACGCCCTTTAACTTTCTGGAAAGAGCAAAATTCATTTTTTTGCCTAATGTGAAATCATCATCAAACCAACATTCAATATTGGTGTTATCCGGAAATTCAAGATTAAAATAATTGGTCATCGTAATAGGATCCAAATTAGCAACCAACTCATATGTAGTATCCAAAGGGTTGTACAACGCTTTGATCTCTCTATAGGTGATTTTCTTGTCAAAATTCGTTTCGTAATAATCATTTCCCTTGCTAGCGCCTTTCCATTGTGCACCATACAGAGGAAGTGCCAATATTGTTTTTGACGAATCGATTCCAGCACTTAAATAAGAAGTTACGATGGATTCCAAACTATACCCATCGTTGTTCTCAACCCTTAAGGGTGAAATAGCAGCATGTCCTTTATCCACATTCAATTCATGTAGATCATACCCCCTTATCACCATGGCATCTGCATGCACCTGAATTTCAGAGATGTCAAAAATTTGATTCTGATTATCGGGAGGTAAGCTGATGGCCAGGTAAAAAAGTTTATCAACCATCTGCTTTTCCATACGTTCTCTGAAATCCTGAACAAAATTTACAAAGGCGACCCGTTTGGATTCTGAAAAACCCCTGAAATCCAATTCAACACCGTCAGCTTGTTTTTCTCTCAATAAACTGCTTACCGAATCTGCCAGTACTTTCCAGGCAAGCTGGTTTTCCAGAAATCTATTGGACTGCCTCTCGCCATGACAAGAGACCGTAAGCAATGCTCTTTTCCGGTGAGCATGCGCAGAATCAACCATGGCTATATCTCTCCATTGAGTTATGTGATCAGGATTGCTATAAGACCCTGTTTCAGGATCAATGGCATATGAAAAGAATGAAATGGTGGACAGTAACTCGTATGGATATGTTTTCCAGAGTGCTCCCATAAAATAGGGATGCCAACCAAATACCTCAATATCAGGGTTAAGCCTTCTGGAACCGGAATCGATGATTATAAAGGTTTTGCGAGAAGTATCCCATTGAAAATTATCAGCTTTCAATGTAGCGTTTTTACCATTCAACCAATCGTACAAATAATCATATTGGTTCAAAATACTTTTCTGTTTAATGGGAGCTGAAACGACTTTATTGGAGTCAGCATCATTGGTATTTGCACCTATATTCTTAATAAAGCTCCCTGATTTCTTGAGCAGTGAAAGCTCCGAAGATACTCTTCGGGTTCCTGTTTTTAATTTTGTATATTCTTTACATCCTGTGAATGCAATAAACAGAAGGCTGATTAAAAATATTTTAGAATAGTGGATCATATGGCCTTAATGGTTAAGTATTCTTTACAAGTGGCTACAATGGTTTCAACTTCCTCCTGATAGTCGTTTAAAAACAATCCAATCATTTCGAAATCAGTAACAGTATTATACAGAGTAGAATTATTTTGAACTTCCAGTACCAAAGATTCAGGTAATGAATTCCCTTTTTGAAATGAGAAACAGGCATAATTCCATTTCCTGTTCAACGTTGGCGTAGCATAAGTAGTTTTAACCGAATTGCCATTGGACTGTCTCAAACTTGAACCATTATTGTCTTTTATGCTGAAGTTCAACTCTGATGGAATCTCTTCGGGTAAAGGATAAGATCCGTTTCGAAAAAGTTCTTTGGCTACATACAATTCTAGCGGTGAATGCAGCTTATCAGCATCAATCCATTCTTTCCATTGATTTCGATTCTGATCAGAAGATCCAAACCAATAAGCAATGGCTACGGGTATTTTACCCGGCATGGGCACATTGAGTGTTACCCGATTGGCCTGTGTAATGTCTGTTTTGGAAGGTATGCTAAAATGCTTTCGGACCAGTACTTCCGTAATGGTATCCTGTAATTGCTTAATTTCTTTCACGATGTGCCGAAGCGTATCACATCCAATAACGAAGCTGAGTTTCTGTTGCATCTCTTTTCGGGAAACAATTAATTTCCCTTTGGATCGGGTAATCCCTCTATTGGTGAGGTTAAAAATGATGATGCCGTCTGCAGCAGCAACAAATTCACCGGTCTGCTCAACATTTTTTGGGGATTTAGAAAAGATGTACCGAATCTCTTTTGCTTCCAAAACTTCAAGTTCATCGAAGCCTGCACCTTTGAGCATCGTGTAACTAAAACGTATCGTATCCCCTTTTTTAACCACATAATTGAGGCTCTTTACAGCACCCAATCTGTTTACAGAGAATACAATATTGGCTAGAAATTGAGTTGCTGTTTCCGACAGGTTAAGATGGTTGAGAACTTCCAGGCTGTCCATCGCAATCTTTATCTCCCCCTTGTCTTTCAGTCGGTCAATCAGACTATCCCGAATAGCGAGGTTTGGGGTAAAATCCGATGGCAGTGCCGGATATTCAGGAATGATTTCTTTCAGGACTGATTCTTTTTTCGCATTAAAATTTTCTACAATTATCACTTTAGGCCCCTTCTTGAAAAAAGCTAGCTTGTCCTTGTTAAATGGCAGATCTTGGCTGAACACCCACGCGGGTTGTATGCATAAAAAAAACAAAAAGCCTTTGTATGTAAGCAGGAGTTTCACTTTACGAATTTTGCTTTTTTTGAAGATATTCTTTCAGTTTTCGATAGCGTTCTGTAGCTTCTGTTTGCGCATTGGCAGGATCCTTTTGATCGGGCTTTTGGGAAAACTGTTGCGCTTCGGATGTTATCGGAGACATTTGAAAAAACTCCTGATTCTTCTTGTATACGGTTTGTACATATTTCACCTTATAATCGTACTCACCCATTTGCAATAAATGATCGTAGGGCCCTTTAGGCGCAAAGAACTTCGTTAAGACAGGTGTAATTTCAACCAATGCTAGCAATAGGGTAATGGCTATGGATGCAAGGCTGTCCAATTTACCCAACGCGTTTAACCGTGCCAAAAAACCATATGAAAAGATATCCTCCATGGTCTTTTTATTTTTTTCAAATGAGGCAGCCAGTTTCTTTTTCTCAATTTCAATGTCTTGTATAGATTTATCAATCCGAATTTTATGTTGCTCAAACTCTGCACTGAATGACTCGTATTTTTCTTTTTTGGCGAAGCATTCAATACCTCTGCCCTTTTGTCCCGTTCCGCATGTACCATCACACTCACAGATATATTCTCGATAGTATGTTTCTTTCAAATCAAAATAACCTTTCAATTCTTTCTTCAGTACTCCAACTTTAGCATCCCATTGTTCCAGTTCACGATGGTATTGATGGGTCAAAGAATCTACCAGAACGATTTTGTCACTTCCCAGCACTTGATTGATCTCCAATTTAAACACCTCAACTTCTAGGGGCTTTGAAATAACTATTGAAATGGCTACAGCCATGATCAAACGGGGTATTAACTGCAAGAGTTCCTCCTTCCATGTTTGATTCATGCGAAAACTAGAAACAATATAGCGGTCAAGGTTAAGAATAATGGCTCCCCAAATCAAGGACAGTACGCAACTGATCCAAACATCGGGAAAGATGAGTTGAAAGGCGTAAAAAGAGGAAAGCACAGCCAATAAAGCGGTAAAGAAGACCGTAACACCAATTCCCGTATGCTTGATCCATTCTGATCGTGGGCATTGGTATAGCAGATCAAGGCTACTCCCAGCGCAGAATATAAACATGCGTGTCAAAGGATGTACTGATCTTACTTCCATATCTTGAAGAAGTTAATGATTTTTCGCAGAACAGGGATTAAAACACCGGCTGTTTTTAGTGGTTCAGCTACTTTAATTTCAGAGGCTTCAACAGATGCAGTTAAAACCTGTTCCTGGATCTGCTTGCCCATATCTACTGCCGAAACCGCGAGGATCTGCAATCGTTCAACAAAATCTTCCTGAACGGTGCGTAAAACAAATACAAACTCCTCATCTGAGAACACTTCCACGCATATGGAACTTTCATTAGCGATATCCCCCATTCGGGCTTCCATCAATAGCCCTATAGGCAATGACGTCCAATCGATCTTTATGCGATCCCCCACAAAAACCGCATAAACATTCCCTTGTTCATGGGTAGACTCCAGGGGTATATAGGCTTTAGAAACCACGTCCAATACCGATACAGAGAGAACGATATGCTTTTGTTGCGCTGTTTTTATGAAGACGGACTTACTTCGGGTTGAAGCTATATTACCTCCTTTGAGCCTAAACAAAGTATCTTCAAAAACAGGAACTTCCATTTGTCCGGCTAAAGGGACCGCACCAATTCCCGGTTCAATCTCCGCGAAATCACCATGATGGACTTCCCAATACAGTTTTATGGTGCCGCCGGGTTCAACATAACTGGGCTGAGCCTGAAAATGCAACTGTACTTCTGATTCTGAAGGGCGAAAAGGTTCCGCCCGTTCAAACAAATGCTTCCAGGCTTTTTCCTGATCAAAAATAAGTTCACCAACATGTTCAGATGACTTCAGCTCCGATTCGCTGATTAACCTGCATTTATCGATGATGACCGTATTGGCTGGAGGTGTAGATAATTCAGATAAAGTAATCAATCCAATTACTCCTCCGGCGTTTGCTAAACGCTTTAACGCGTTTATACATTTAATATTCTTTTCCCAGGCATACAAACATGCAATCAGTTCAACATGTCCTCCCCTGTTTTGAAAACGAAAAAGTTCTGCCTCAATTTGATTGAAATTCTTGCCATCAATGATGAACAATACCTGAAATTGCGCCCTGGTTACTTGGAAAGCAATCTCAGTACCCCAGTCTTTTGGCCAATGCAAATATTGAAACATGTTAATTCTTTGATGACTTTCCTTCTTTTCCCAATTCACGTGTGGCCCCTAAAATAAGGTCCTCTCCCGTGATGATTCTTTGTTCTCTGGTTCTAGACTGCAACCAAGCAAACTGAACCGCATTGTTGATCGCACCGCCTGCCATCTCAAATTTTCTGGCCAGTTCGGAAATATTAATATTTTCTGCTACCTCTAAACTGTCCAAGGCCTTAGACCAGAGTTGTTCCCTTTCCTTGACTTGAGGCATCGTAAAATTAATAATTGATTGAAAACGTCGGGTAAACGCACGATCAATATTGGGTTTTAAATTGGTGGCTAAAATGATCAACCCATCAAAATCTTCGATGCGCTGCAGCAAAAAAGAGGTTTCCTGATTGGCAAACTTATCTTTGGAATCCCCTACATCCGTCCTTTTTGAAAACAAAGACTCCGCTTCGTCAAAAAATAAGATCCAGTCTTTGTTTTCAGCAATATCGAATATGTTGGCCAAATTCTTTTCTGTTTCGCCGATATACTTTGACACGATCTGCGACAAATCGATTCTGTATACCATGCGGTTATGGGTGGCACCTAATAGCGAGGCAGTCAGCGTTTTTCCTGTTCCGGGAGGTCCATAAAATAGCGCACGATACCCTCGTTTAAAGCGTTTTTGGAGTTGGGGATTCTGGCTCAGTTCTTTCTGATGGTTCATCCAAATCTGAATGTGATCGACTTCCTCCCGCACTTGGGGACTAAGAATTAAATCATTGATATTCAGGCTTGTATGAATTTTAAAAGCTGGAAATTGCGCATCGAAATCAGGTTCAAATTTCTCTTCCTTGACCAAATACGATAAATATTCCTGTGAAATAGTGAGTTTTCCTGACCAAAAGGTTTCAGGAGTTCCATTGTAATTCAATCGCAAGATATTCTCCTTGCGGAAAAAATGATGATCAGAAAACAATTTAGCCACTTCTTTGCGTACCGCAATGTCCCTTCCTGCAATAACAAAACTGACCGTTTCACCCGTTGGTATGAATCCCCTGTGAATACTATTGTCGATTCCGCCAAATTCAGAAAATATTCTTCCAATAGACTTGTTCTGAATAAAAAAACGGTCGAATACTGAAGGCTGTAGATGTGGGATGAGTCCCATGATCAAGGCTGCTCGTTCAGCCAGGCTCATGTTATATCGACAAATAATCTCCTCATAAAAACATCCAGTAACATTCGCCGTGGGTGCAGGCAGTGACAAAATAGAGAAATCCTGGTCCTGAAAATAGCTCTCCATTCGGACGTCGAGAACAGTGGAGAACCAGTTAATCTCTTCTTGTATAAATCGAGTGCTATTTTGTTTCGCTGTCATCATTTCCCTCTCCAAATTACTATCAATCTATCGGACATCCAACTCAAATGAATCATTGATATATTCCAAGGTATCGTATCCAATAACATATCATAAGCCTTCTTCTCCACAACCAACTCCCATCGGTCTTCTAACCGATAAAGACGACCCTCACGCTGCAAAAATGTTTCCTGAAATGTTTCAGGACGGGTATTCTTCATTTGTTCCCAGTTTTGAACAGCTCCCTGAAGCATTTTTCGAGCCAATGAAGACTCTTCTGGCGTAGGCTCAAAACTACTCGCAACAGGGAATTTAAAATCAGCTCCACACAACAACTTATTCAGCATGAGACCCTGCTCATCTATCTCAGTCTGAAAATTAACTAAATATTGTGTAAGTTGAATGGCTCGTTCTAAAGCTGCATGATCAACAAAATCATTTCCATCCAACAGCTTTAAAAATTTAAAAAATCGGTTCAGATAGGGCCACAACAAAATTAAACCAGCATTTTGGATGGTTACCCCTTCTATTGCATCTTCCTCATCTGGAAGATCAAGTTCTGATTCCACAGTTTGATTCCATGGCTTAGGCTTGTCTATTTTTTCCAGTTTAAGATCAGGCACAAGAGATAACAAACGCTTCCATGTATCTTTTTCTGGATAATTAAGCTCCTTAGCGTCAAAATTATGGATGGCTAGCAGCTGAGTACTATCTAGCTTGGGAATCAACATCAAAATAACCTCCCTTAACAACAGCATCGGATGCGTGATTTTATATCCGGTAACTGCCCAATTGTATAAAAAGAGATCCCAAATATCTTTATCATTCTTAAGACCCAAATTTTGACGAATAGAGATATTAAATTGATCAGTGAATATTTTTTCCAATAAATTCCATTCATGCCATAATCGGGGATGAATTTTCTCCATCAACCTGTGTTCGCCATATTCATCCATCAACTCCACAATGCGTTTTCGATAAACTTCCTGATTGCTTAACGCAAACATCAAAAAGGGGAAATTTTTTTCATTGGCATTCCACGCTTGTTTAACCAGCTTTTTTGTTTCTGCTAGTGTTAAATAGCGGTTTTGATAATAAACTGAATCCCCCATTAGATAATATTCCAAAACTTTTAGTAGGCTGATGGAATTTTTTGGGGTTTGTACAACGTGCCAATCTAAAATTGGCTTGATGGAAGCCGCCTTTCGCCATTTAGAAGCACCAAAAGAATATTGCACAATGGCTTTTTCCATGGCAGCTAAATGAGCAGTATTTTGTTGTAAATCCTGCCAAAAAGAAGCTTTGTTCCATCGTTTATTGTGTTGGATCAAGCTATTCATGTAATATAAGATTTCATGGACTTCCCCTCTAGTGGCATGTTCAAAAAAATGTGCATACGACTGTTCTAGATAGGCTCGTATATCTGAAGATGCAATATTGGCTTTCAATATCAATTGGAACTGTCGATTCAATTCGGAAATAGTTAACCAGTCAGAAAGCTTGCGAATTGCCTGCTTGTGCATATATGGCTCTTTTATCAAGAGCAGGAAGGGAATTTGCAGCACTCTATCGCGGATTCTTTTCTCATCTGAATAAGATAGAGATCCTGAGTTAATCCATGCCTGAAGATCAGTATCTATCTGAGTGGAATAGATGCGAGAATACAGAAATTCATCTTCATAAAGTAAGACCATTTCCAACTTCTCATTTAAAAATGAAATTCTCTCTTCACTATCTTCATTTACTTCTGATAACTCTAATTTGTATACCCATTTTTGATATAGGGAGGTATTAGTACTTGACAAAAATGCTGTAATGCTATCAAGCTCTTTCAAGTTGGTGGATAACCAATAAAAAACTTCTGGATGTAACAAAAGCTCTATTGAAATCTTCCCGGATAATAATCCTAACATATCAACGACTTCCTTTTCTTTAGCCGATGTTTTGTATAAAATCTCAAGAAATAAAATTACGTTTACCCGTTCTTGAGAAATGATATTCTTTCGAATACTATCTGCCAAGGTTTTATAAAAGAAAATGGCATTTGATTCTACATTATGCAAGGGATATGATATGAAAATGTCCATCCATTGATTGTAGGTCTCAACAATTGAGGATGGCCAGTTTTTTTGTAGTGACAGAATAACATCAGTAATGGAGAATTCCTGCTGAACAAATCGGAAGGGAAAATCCTGCACCGGATTGAGTAACCATGAACGGGTTAATAAATTCAACTGATCTTCCCTTTGTAATTTCTTTTCAATTTTTACAAGAAGATTTGCTTCATTGATGGATATGCTATTAAATGAAGTGGGTAATGCTTTTAAGATACTGCGCCTATCCTGACCAAATGACCTTATCAAGAAAATGATCTGATCATAAGGAAAACGATCTTGGGTTTCATATCCAGAAAAATGACTTATCAAATCTGCTATATCGATACCCTCTTTGGATAAAACAATAAAAAGTTCGAATGCTTTGGAAACAGGTAGATTCTCTAAAATCGAGAAATGTTCTAATACCGATTGGCTAAATTGGTTTTTATTTTTATTGGTCGAATGTTGATCAATCAAGCGAATAAAATGAAGTGCTTTGTCCTTCTTGGTAACTTTCGATTCATATTCATCCAACAAAACCGACCAAGTAAGCAATGTTTTATACCAGTTAACATCATCAGCAGCATAGATATAAAGAAAAGAAGGTAACAACTTCCAATCTATTGTTGATGTTGGGATCAAGGAAAAAAGATCAGCGGAAGGGTCAATGGAATGGGAACATGCCAAAATATCCAAAACATGTATGGAAGTTTGTTCGAAAAGATAATCAATGATTAATTTTTGAAGAGTTGACCTTTTTTTACCGCTGAGATAAAAATCGAGCAGTTGGATGCTCCAATCAGATTCGTTTACATTGGAAAAATAAGAAGTCCAGGTCTGTATATTTGCCCTAATGTAATCCTCAGGATGATTAAAAATAGATGCCAACAAGGAAATTCCCATTGAATCATCTAACCAACTAAAAAACAATGATTTCTGCCTCGGTGTTCTTACCGAAGTTAACACACGATACAACAAACCAGGATGTTGCTTGAATAATAAGCGAAAATAAAGTGTATTAGTTTTGATGTCTTCCTTGTCAAATGGGTGACCAGCAGGGAATGCATAATTATTTAAAACATACTGCAAAATATTCCATGATCCCTGTAAATTAATCTCACTCAACGTAAACGTTGAAGTATGTATAGGTTGTTCAGTAGGCCAGGTTCTTGTTTCTTTGATGATTTTAAGAAAAACATCTGGGCGAATACGGATCTGATTGTTCTTGAATTGTACCCTTTCACCTTTAATTTTCCGCAAGAAAGTAGGCCAATCAGGGGATACATTGCGAATTAAATCCAAACGCTGTTGATTGCTCAACAGACCTGCTTTTTCTGCCTGAGAAATGAAATGGAGAAAAAATGTATACCCATCAGGGATTTCTTCTGGTTCAGAAAAATAGAAACTACGGGTATTTGAGATGATAAATTTTTGCAACATCTCTTTTGAAGCAGCAGACAGTGATAGTAAATTAAATAAATGGTCAACAATCTTTGAATACTCGTTTGTTTTTCTGGTAACCGATTCAGGCATTACAGAAATAATGGCTCTCCATAATGCCTGATTACCATCCTCCATAAAAAATTGCGCAAACTCAGGAGCAATGCTATACTTTCTGAGGATTTCAACAAAGACGGAACGATATCGGCCTCTTAAGAGATCAAAACTGTACAAAATATTCTTAAAAAATGTGTCATTGACAATTCCCTCTAATTCAGATTCGAGGTCAATGATTGAATAAAATGCCAGTAACTGTTTTTCCTTTATGTAAACCGGAGATCGCTTTTGGGTCAATTGCTGCTCGAGACTCAAAAGCGCTTGATCACTCATCACATATTTTACATCATCAGGAACCTGCAGGTATTTTTGAATGGTTGGCTCTATCGTTTCCTGTAAATTAGAAAATATGCGAGTTAGATTGCGTTTTGGGTCGACAAACTGAAGAGACAATTGGATAAATCGATGTTGAAGATTTATTACTGTACTTCTGGTCAAGTACAATGCATTTACCTTGGACCACTGTTCAAGGGCTTTTAGGATCTGACTACCCCGATCATTAAAAAGAATTTGAACGATTTGTTCAAACTTTTTTGAAGTAAGTTTATTTTGATTGATAAAGTTATCCAGCAATGATCGAAGCTCCTGAATCTGATATTCTTCACGAAAATCAATCAAATGATCCAAAAGATCTGACTTGTGCTCTTTTGATAGTGATTTTATGAGGGTATATAAGATTGGTACAGATGATGAAATTAAACTCTTACTCAGTAAAATGGATTGTTCAAAAAATACTGGATCCAATGCCAATTGATCAGAAAGATTGATCAGAATATCTTCATCTTGCAAATTCTCTTCCCAATCTTTGGCCTCTTTTCGCCATTGCATCTGGTCTTGTAACAAACGATGCAGCTTAACATGATGTTTTCCTAAAATTCCTGATTTATTTAAAACCAATAACTCTTTTAAAACATCTGTAGGCAAAATGAAATTGCGGTTGGATTTTTTCTTCCAACTGGCCTCTACTTCAGCTTTTGTTGGAGGTTCTGCATTGTCAAGATGTCCAAACTGAACGCCTACTTTCTTTTCATATATTCTTTCCAGTATAGAAATGCTAAAGGGAATGCGGTATATCTGCGTCCTTGCCTGGTCCTGTACAACCTTAAATATAGATCCCAATAAAACTTCCAAACGGATGTTGTACCTTAAAGACATTCGCTCAAAATGTTTTTCCATGAATGCTTCATTGGAAAAGGTATTTAAGTTCTCTTGGGTGTAAATTTCAAAGGTGATTTCATTTATCGATTTTAGGATACGAATGTTGGTCTGGTTGATCTGTTTGTAGGTTTCTTCTACCGATAGATACATTTGGGAAATCCAATTCAACAAAGGCACTTTATCCGGGGCTATCCGTTGTAAGAACAACTGAATATTGTCTTGAGAAATACGATCAAGGAACCTGGATCTTGCAATTGTTTTTCGACCCATTGCCTTTATTAAGAATCCCAATTCTTCCAAATGATTGTTTAAAAGCCTTCGGAATAATTCATTGATATTCGAATACCCTCTCACTTTGAATGATAGAGGAATATACCCTCTTTCTAAAAATATCTTAAAGTCAGATAAGTTTGGGAGGGACAGACTATGCATCGTTTTACCAGGTCTGTCCAAAATCTGTTCATCAGTAGCATATGCTGTTTTTTTACCAGGCATTAAATCACGGCGTCTATTCTCATACTTGATCTGGGAAACTACAGCGGGAGGAAGACGATCCATCGAGAGGCCCACTAACAAGTAAATAGGATCAAAGTGAATGGGATCGATAACTTTCGATGAAGCGGAACGCATTAAATATAACAGGAGATTTTCCTTGATTACCAGATTCAGCTTTCCTTTTCCCGGAATATAAGTAAGATGCTGTTGAAGTATGTTGATGATACGCTCCCAACTTGCTTTTTCCTTAAGATAAAGTGTTTTTGATGAGGTTAAATAAAGTTCCAGGAGGTCATTGATTCGTAATAAATTGATCAATCTATTTCTGAAGAGCGGATCAGTTGTACTGTGGTTCCATAGACTTGCCAAGCCGCTTCGTTTTTTTTTGAGTACATATGTGCTCAAAATATGCTCTGCAGAGGAAGCGACAGATGGCTGCCACCAAGCCGGTTTCCCATAGGCGATAAAATACAACAAAGCCCTGTATTCGCGATTGGCCATTGTAATTTTTCGTGATTGGGTGGCCCGAATACTGGATATTTTTTGAGCGACCAGAATGGGAAACAATGTCTTAAACGCCTTAATAACTTCCTCTTTAACATTAGAGGAATCAATAATTCCGAGATCTATTTCCAGCTGGTCTATCTGAATATACTCGTTTGGTTTTACGTAAGCACTTAATACTTGATCGATAAATGAACGCAGTTCATTTTTCATCAGTTGCATCAACAGGTCACTAACTGTCTTAAATTCAGATTCAGACTCAATATCAATTCGAAAAATCTGTCGTTTAATTATATGAGTAACACTCATTTTAGCAAACCATTGGTTTTACACTCAACCAGTAATTGTATGATGCGTGTTGAAAGCTGATCTGTTAACGACATAGATTTATCTTTCGAGGCTTTCGCTTTAAGCCAATTTGTATACAGTTCCTCAAATCGATACATCGTCTCCGGATCCAATAAATATACATGGGCTGTAAAATGAGCAGGTATATTCTCGCGCAGCAATCCTTTGAACCGCTGGATAAATTCATCATTGCTAAACCGCGTTGGCCAATTTGGAAGAATAAAACTCATCGAATGTGAAAATTCAAAATGGTTGGGAACTTCGATTGCCTCACCGTTGGTACTGTTAATTTCGAGTACTTGTTCCAATAATATTTTTCGATCAAGAATAGACTGTAAATATGCAGCTGCTCTTTTCAGCTCATTTTCTGCTCCAACCCTGGAATGAAATGATTTTTTAAGTTTCGCAACTGGCTGGTAACTGGCATCGTATAATACTACCTGAAACAAATTGCTATCCGACTCAGAAGTGACACTGTAATTTTCAGTTTTGGAACCGATTACAGGTAATTCTTCTGCCAACAATGATTGTTGCTCAAAATTACCGGGTTGATAACCACTCATTAATACTTTCCCTTTTGCGTCCATAATTGAAAAAACAAACAATCTGGGTTCAAGTGGACGCAACAAAATGTGCTCGATAAGATGAAAGCCTTCACACTCTAAACTTATTTCTCTTATGGATGAAACAAATTGATCCATAACCCTTTCACAGATAGTTTGGTCTTCATGTTGGAAGATGATGAGATCGGGGATAGTGTCTAATCCTCGAAATAGTATTGCATGGCTATTGCTTCCTTTTTCCTTTATAGAAACGACCCGTAAATATTTTGGATTGATTCCTTGCGAAAATAGACGGGCCACAAAATGGATCTCCATATCGGGGAACCGCATTTGCTCCGATTGATATTGGTCTTTATTCAATTTTAACACCTTAACCTTTCCCAGCTCCGAAATATCAATCGTCATTTCTTTCCACTCGTTCGCAGCCCCACTAACGGTTCTACGCATTTGCAAGGTTTCTAATAATGGATTGACCAGACTTCGTTTGGTGTGGTGACGGAAGTTAAGTGCAATAAACAGTTTCCATTCCAGATTTGAAATATTATCACTGTTCCAAATGTTTTCCGACAAATAATTAAACGCAACATTCCTAGAACGGGATAACGCTATAATATTTTGTAGAAATGTAACCTTGGTTTGGATGATTTCCTTACTGATGTCATACTCCGATTCCTTGCTATAGGACGTTTTATATTTTCGAATGACCTCTGTATCCAGTTGTTCTCCAAACCGGGCTAATAAATGATCCAGAATCCTGTTTCGGCGTTCGGCATAACCTGCAGGATCATTAGAAATTTCGTTCAGGAATTTTTCATAATCCGGGATTTTCTCGGTGAGGATCTCTTGTATATTATGAATATCCGATGGTAATTGAGTGAAATAGGTCCTGTCGACAGAAGAGGAAACCGACATCATCTCACGCATGTGCGTGAGTTGACTCAAATGGTTGGCTATGACCTGCTCAAATATTGCCAGGTATGCTTTAAGCTGCTTGGCCTGTGCTTGTCTATCAGCTGAAGCATTCTGGGGCTGACTTAATTTACCGATGGCATAATTCTCAGGAAATTCATTATGAATAGCATAGTGAACATTCAACTGATTTTTGGTGAACTTACCCTTGGGAAGGGCATGGGTATAATCAAGCCGCCGCCTATAATGCGTTCTTCGCTCTGCAAGATCAAAGTCAATTAATTGCTGAGTAGTAACCTCATCAATATCTTGTTCGATATTGTTTTTAATTAATTTCAGCTGATGAGGATATCCGTTTTGCAGGTTTTGGAATTCGATGCTTGGGAAAGTATCTGCATCGAATGAAATTAAGTTTTCATTAACCGGCAATCCTTTTCGAAGAACCTGTATTTGTCCTACCCCTTTCACTCCTTCGATATTGGCAATGATATTTTGGATTTGGGAAACATATACGGCATCTGTTTTAGGCTTAAGATGCTCAGCCAGGATTACGCCATGAACAGGTTTAGGACCAGAGAAAACAGATTCAGGAGAATGACCGGAAGAAATCAATTCAAATGGATTTTCCATTCGAATTTCCGGATTGATATAATGGTCTAATTCAGTAAAGATCTTTGCCATTACATACTCAGCAACAGCATCTGTTTCAAGATAAATTTCACCAACAAGAGAAAGCGGAACATTGGTCAAGAGTTTTAACACACTCAGGTCATGCCCCAGATTGCGATATTGATGGAACAGTTTTCGGATCTCCTGTTCTAAATGATCTGCTTCCAAATCATTCACATCATCCTGTGCCTGTATGAGAATCTCGAACAACCCCTTGTGTCCAGCTGGATCGAGGTGAACTGGATTTACCCAAGCATTTTTTACCAGTTTTACCCGATCAATGATCATTTTCCGATAGTCCTCTGAAGTGTATGGATCTGTCGGAAAAACATCATGCGGTGCATATAAAAGGTTTTCACGTTCATTGTTGAAATCATCTGTTCCCATTAAGAACAGATCTTCTATGGGCAAGTTAGAGCGATAAGAAAGATCCATCAAAGCATATATCATGTACTCCAACATGGTAACGCCCGGATCATGATAGTTAAAATCTGTCCAATGATCACCAGAAAATTGTTGCGCCAGTTTTATCCCTTCTTCAAACAGGTCAGCAAACCTCAAACCTGGATTCTCATGTTCGCCAGTTTTTATGCTATGTGTACTATTTTTCACGCTTATTGTTGCTCTAATAATCCAGTAATTTGAAATTGAATCGGGAATGGTTCACCGTTGCGTTCATCAATGCCATAAGGAGTAGATGTTTTTACTTGCAGTGAATAATTAAACAATTCCCCAGACCAACGGAACCGAAGTCGATTAAAGAAACTACCATACCAGGCAGAGGTTTTTTTAATAGCTCCAAAAGACAGTTTTCCTCCAAATGTATTCAAAGCGATTACATGTGCCAGGGCATATCTACCGCTACCTTTTTTACCATTTATGAAAGCCATAACCTCAAACGCAGATGGCTCTTTCAAGCCAGAAATGATATCATGCCATTTGCCATCGCCTGGTACCTGCCCCTGGTATAAAGTACCGACACGATTGGTGATTCCTACTGTCCCTTTTACGTCCAACGCATAGCGCGGATTGTGTACTCCAATTCCGATATTTCCTCCTTCCTTCAATACCAACCGTGGCCCTTTACCCTGCTCCTGTATCGAGATGCCAGGAATATCATTTTCGTTTAAACTGATAAACCACTCTGGCTCTCTTTTCTGCATGTTACGAAAGAAAGAAATCAGACGATTAGAATTCCCTATGGGCGAAATCCTAAATCCCTGATCCGCACCTCTGGCAATACCGTCATCCACAATATTGATCGATGATTCGATCAGGTCTGCGAAATGTTGTTCAGTTGGTGCATTTCCTTTCTTAAAATAATTTTTCAGGCTTTGCCTGTTTAACAGGGCCATATAATTAAAGTTTTAACGTGAAACTATAAATAGAGGGTTTAGGTTTTTCTTTCTCGGGGATCAGATCTTTGACCTTTTCCTCTTCTGCTTGTGGCGTCAGCCCTCCCCCGATTACCAGATTGGAACCAATAATCATATCTTCAAAATGTGTTGGCTCTGGTTCCGTATATTCCGCCTCTTGCATAATCTCAATATGATTTCCTGCCAAAGGAACAATAACCGTCCATGGTCGGGTACAAATAATCTCATCATTAAGATTATTGGTCTGTGCTGTATCCTCAATATGGTATTTACCCTGATCATCAACTGTCAGATGGACCAGTGAAAAACCTGTTATGTAGGATATGTATGGACGGCTTTGTAAATACATGTACACGTCTGAACGCCTCAATGACCGAATGGTCATAGCCATTTTCGGATCTTCATAAAACCATGGGCATAAGTAATGCAGTAAGTCTTTGTGCAGTTGTTTTAAAATAGCTCCAGTCTCTTTAGATTTCAGAACAACTTTACATTTTACCCATACAAATTCGAAAAGTGGATTGCGTACGGTGATCTTGGCAAAGGGACTGCTTACTTTTCTCAAATATTCCTCCATGGCTTTTATCTCGCCAAAATTTAATTTAGGCTGAAAAAAGACTTCTGTATTGTAAATCTTGGGCATTGCAGCAATTACCACTTCGCCTGGAGCAACAAATGACTCATGACCAAAGTGTCCAAACGCACGCACATAAGCAAGTTGATCAAACTCTCTCAATAGCATTTTTTCCATATCCCATGTGGTTATGGCCCTTTGTTTATGACGCAGATATTCACTTATACGGGAAATAAATTCCCCCTCCGTTTCTTTGGCTCTACCACCCGAAGTGGGCAATGGCTGTATAACAGACAAAATACCATCTATGTTATCGGCTACAGCTTCGGCAGAAAAAGCCTCCAATGAAATCGGATGGTTTTCCTCTCCTTCTGTTGGAAACTGATAAACCGCACTGGCCGCAGACAAATAGATACGCTTGAGCCTGCTTACCAACTCGGCTTTCTGTGATACACCCGCCCTTAACCAAATCTTTCCTGATGGTAATGAGATATGCTCTTTTGAAGCATCCGGCGGAATCTCAATGCTTATGATCCCGGAGTTGATCAACCCATTGGTTTCATCAAATAGTAAATACTGGCCTTTTAATGGCATCCATTCATTCTTAGAAAGGTAATGCCATTTCACTTCAGCGCCTTCCCCATAAGTCCATTTATCATTGGGCACCAACTCCCATAGCATATTCAGGAGTTCATTTGCATTAAGGTCTTCAAAGCCAAGGTATATAGACCCTTCCAACTCAAAATAAGGAACTAGCCGAGAACCAGTAGGCGTTGACTTTTCGTAAACAGGATGACTACCAAAGGGGTGAATATGAATAAAGGTATTATCGTCTTGCTTATTGTTCTCAATAGCACGTCGACCATTAAAGATCAGTTGAGATTGCGCGTGATAATTGATAAAGAAATTCTGCGCAAGCGGTGAAAAGGGTTCATTGGGAGCTTGGATATGCAAATGACTTGCCGATCTGGCTTTTTTCAAATCGGTCGCCTGGGAAACCGTTGCATTGTACACAGAAGAATACACTTCATATCCAAACCCGACTTCCGGGGAATCCAATTCGAATTTTAAAAAACCAGTTTCCAATCTGGGGGTATACTCCTGAAGATCTTCCAGCGTAAGCGTTGCATTGGGTTGAATTTTGAGGAGAGTCAAATCAATGTCTTTGATCACTCTTGAGGTATGAACAGGTCCGTTTGCATCATCATAGTCGAATAACCGATAACGTTGTACTCGATCATCTTTGGATGGATAGAAACCAAAGTCGGTTAACGCCCTTACACTGAAAGTAAAGTTTTCATTACCCATTGGATATGGATAAGCGGCATAATATCCCCCCAATCCCTGATCGCCAGTAGGCAGCGAGAAATAATCCCAACCTGCATCCAACCGGGTAAGCTGCTTGCAAAACAATTCCTCATTTCCTATAAGTAAATAAGATTCTTTGCGAGGGCTGGCCCCGAACAATTCAAAAGGTGCTGTATCATCCACAGCTCCGCTATTGGTCAATAAATGAAATTGCTTCAAGGCCTCTACTTCAACATCTATCGTTATTTGATCTAGATCCAAGAAATAGAGGTGTGAATACGGGTGATAAGTATTACTGCCTTTCAACAGAATACGGATAGCCGGCTGTTGTACACTCCAACCTTGCGCATGAATATCCTCATTGTAGGGGACCATGGCGGGCATGGCTTTTGATAAAATCATCCGCATGGAGAACTGGCGGAGGCTCCAATCCTCAGGAGGCACCATATCAACCTGCGAGAAAGGAAGCCAACCCTCTTCTGCTGTAAATTCCGGGAAAACAGATTGAGAGAAAACGGCATAAAAGGCTTCATCTGGTTTGATTTCACGCTTTGCAGCAATATCCATTAACACCGTGGTGAGATAATGAAAACTCTGTTCAGTAAATTGAAATGTAAGCAAGATCTCCCGATAGCCAGCCTGCAATTTCAATGCATTGGAAACAATGGCAAATCCTATTTTCCCTTCCTCCATTGTTTTTTCTTCGTCCAGAAAAAAACGTTGCTCTTCACCCAAGGTTGCAATGGAATATCTATCCGAAAAATCCGGATCAATCTGCTTTTGATAAATACCGGAGACCAACTGATAGCGAGAATTCTGATCGATTAACGGATTCCTGGAAACAAACAGCGTATGTATGGAAGACAATCGAGCATGATTCAGCAATACATCTCTTTCTGAAATATAAATCCTATCATTCCCCTGCTCATTTTGACCTGCAAGAATTCGGCTCCCTTTTGGCAATAACAATTCCTTGATATCGGGACTTATGTCAAATACACAATACATTCTATCAGAAATCTGTGGTCTCTTTTTCTGACCTAATATTTTGTGTAAATAAAACTCGAGCTGCCGTTCCGGAATGGCATTGAGGTCTTGCTGAGCGTATTTATAGAGATCTAAAAAAGCGAGGATCAGTCCAATATGCGGTTGATGGTCTGATTGATGGTGCAAGGATTGTTGCAAAATTGTTCTAGCCCTTACCATGAGTGTAGACATGGTTTTATATACTGGCTTATAGATCAGCAGGAGTTGTTTCAGCGCGAGACTTAATGCATCTTTACCAGAGGAATTACCCAGAATGTTTTCTGGAACAATACTCTTGGACAGGTTCCAAATAGCAAGGAATGGAGACTCATCAAATTCAAATAAAGCTTTATTCTTTTCATCTACCGTTCCGGTATAAATTGCTTTTAATCGGTTCAGTGCATCTTGCCCGGTAAACTCAATTGCAGCAGTCAATTCATTCTCAATAGTTGAAGCTTCTTTGTTTTTGTTGTATCGGGAAGAAATGCTATACCATTCATTCATGCGTTGCAACAACAACAGGATAGTCCTGTAAAATTGTTGGATGATCTGCTGTTTTTCACCGAGAACATTTTGATTCTCGAAAGATATCATCGCGTTTACACGCTGTTTTTCTAGCTGGCTTAAGGGGAAATTATCAATTTCGGCTAATAAAAATATTTCATCTGATACAAAGAACTCATACCAATTGCCATCTGGTTTGTTTTGAAGATTATAGTATTGAATCTTTTTAGACAATCGGTTGATAAAAGTCAACAGATCGCTGTACTGCCGTTCATCTGGCAGAAAATGGCGAGGATTAAGCGCTTTGTTGGAAAGCGATAGGTTTAAATTATTGGTATCGGAAACGTTTCCTCTCATGTTAAATATGGGTGCCTTCTAGAATATAATAAGGGAATACAATATTGTCACGAACATTATTGGCCTGCACTTCAAAATGGATCTTAAACTGAACAAGTCCATCAGCTATTTTTGTATCGTCAATATCAATTTCATGAACAATGATACGAGGTTCATAAAGCCTGATATCAATTTTCATTTGCTCAGCCAGGTATCGCAAATTATTCGTTGCGCCTGCATCGTAAATATTCTCATGAAGGAAGCTGCCATAATCTAAGCGCATCAATCGTTCCCCTCTTCGGGTTGATAAATAAATATGCAGGCTTTGGCGGATGTCTTCCAGTTCAGATACCAGTTCAACAGATCCCAGTTCCTTATTGAAGATTGGAGGGAACGACCATCCTCTGCCTAAAAACGATTTCCCATTTTGCATCATCCGCCAATTTTAACATTAGGAATACCCATGGAAATTTCACCTCCATGAGCCATTTTGTCTTTTGCCCTTGCTGCTGGCTTACCACCAAACTTTACTTTTTGTGAACCCTTTTGAATGGTGTTGGGCATCGGAATGGGCACTGGGCCAGCTGGAGTAGCAATCCGGTTTAAACACAAGGTCATATCTCCCTGAATGGCCGGTTTAAGGCTCATTACTTTCACCTTGGGGCTGCAAGGGAAAAAGATGGGTATGGTTAAATGTGTACCTGCGGCATCAGGAGAATTACATTTATGCATGGACAATAAACTGGCAACTGGATTTCCCATTGAATTAAGTTTAGTTGATGTTAACCATTGAACCTTTAATATTTACAGTGGCAGTAGATTTAATGTCGGCACCGCCATTGGCTTTCATCGTTAATTTTGCACTGGCCTTGGCAGAAATACCTTTTCCGCTTAATACGATATCCCCACCTGAAGCTGAAGTGGTAACGCCTTTAGCAGCTGTGATTTTAATCTTATCCTTGCTATCGATCGTAATACTTTTCTTACTGCTGATTGTTATCCCTTTATCGCTGGTCACCATTGAATTCCCGTTCTTATCAGAAATGCTGATCCCTTTCTTCTTATCTGAAATAACGATACTGTGTCCACCGGGAGTTACAATGGTAATTACCTTATCCTTGTCGTCAAACTTTAGGTTTAGTTTCGCTTTGGTAAGGATAGATTTAACGGCATTGTCTTTGGTGATGGTTTCTTTAGCCTTCGTTTTACTATTGTACAAGCAACCCAGTACAACCGGATACCGGGGATCTTCATTTAGAAAACCTACGATCACGGGAGTATTGAGTTCAGGAATAAAAAAACTTCCCGCTTGATTGGTGGTATAAAATTGGGAAAGGATACACCACAAACCGTTACCCGAACCTTTTAAAGAAGGAATATTAACCTGGATCCTATTCTTTTTAGAGGGATCTCCATCAATTTTCTTGACAATGCCGATATGCAATCCTTTTATTGTACTGATCCAGGAATTATTCTCTTCCAAAAGTTCTGGTTCCTGATCATTGCCTGGCAAACCAAAGCCAGCGGTAGTGGAGAACACTCCATCTTCCAAAATATGCCGTACCGACGTAACCAAAGTATCTCCATTGAAGCGGGCACCAAAACCGGCAAGGGTGATGACTGAACCCAATTTAACCTTATTGATTCCTCTAAACGTTATGAATCCACGTACTCTTTTCAATCTGGATTCTATCAATGCAGCATTGGCCAGATCTTTCACTTCGGTGGTTACATCTATGGGTGTTTTTGTATTCAAGGTGTAGGTGGTAGGACTGGCTGTTTTCCCAATGGTTTTACCGGCCAGGTTACCGGGTTTAGACAGGTTTGCGGGTTCTGCCCCTTTTTGTTTTACATCTGTCTCTTTAAAGAAATCCCATGCCAATGCTTCTAAACCCTGAAGCTGTGAGGATGAATCCACTTCCCCCTGAAAACTGGTGGTATCTTTTCCGTAGGTAATAGTGGCCACACTGGTTCCAGAAACAGCAGGAACTTTTATGGTGATTGCATTATCTGCATTGATAACAATCATACCATTTGCTTTTGCCCTGCGGAGCATAAAGTCCCAATCCGTTATTTCGTATTGGGTAAGAAAAGCATGTTTGGTAGTAGTAGCCGTTATCGTTTTCGAAAGTCCGGCAGCAGAGGCTAAGGTGGTCATTACCTCACTGTCTTTTTTATTTTCGTAGATCTCAGATTTTCTGGCGATCGACATTTTGATTGCCTTATCGGCACATTCCAGTACCAAAACACTTCTAGTCCTCAAGCGCTCATATCCTGCTCTTGCTTCGATACGGTGCTTTACGATGATGCCCTTGAATACGATTGCATTGGATTGTTTGAATCCCAATGAAATCTCTACCTCTTTGCCCGGTTCGAAATCGGCAAGTTCGCTTTCTTGGAATGTATTCAAATGAATATCTCCTCCCACTATAGACAGTGATGCCCTTGTAATTTTATTGATCTCACCCCAAACATCCACCTTCATCACCGTCAAATCACTTTTCAATTCCTTTTTATTCACTTTTATTGTGTAGGAAACCGGATCAGACGTTGTAGTTAAAGGAGTAAGTTTTGAAGTTGCCATAGATAATTATTTTTCAATAGGCGGAAATTCCAATACTGTTCCCGGAGTTAATCTTCTGAAGGAAGCCAGTCCGTTGAATTCAGCGATGCGAATAAACAATTGGGAGTCCTCATAAAACTCCTGGCAAAGAGAAACCAAACTATCCCCTTCTTTAATGGTTGGGATACGGGTGATATCCGGACTTTGGTTATTGGCAGATTCGGAACTGGTATCGAAATGTTCAGTTAGGGTTAATCCAATCTTTGCACGCAATGGATTACCATCTTTATCAAATAGCGTATAATCTACTGAAAGTGAGTCAACTTTCCCTTTAAAGATGATACCCCCCCATTGAACCGAAACATAAGGAGTGGCATGCGTTCCACTGATCTTATCAACCGTTATTTTTCGTAAATCTTTGACCGCCTTTGCTATGGTTTTTACGGATGAATTTTGTTTAACTGCACCTGTTGTATCGATGATAAAATCAAAGCTTACAGATTCTTTTGCTTTGGAAAGTGTTTGCGGATTCGTTGGGTTGCCAATGGCTGATTTGGCTTCTTCATTGTTTTCAGGACCCTTTTTATCATTGACGACATAGCCAGCCTTCAGTTCCGCTGGGTTTAGTTGTAATACAAAACTTCCAATAGGGTCTTTTGTGACTCCATTTTTAAAGGTTTTGAACCCTTTTATACTCAAAGAGCTCAGCCCTCCACTCATATCATTCTATTTTTTTGCAGCTTCTCCATTACTTCTAATACACAATCTTCAACCAGTTGACGGCGAAGATCATGCGTAATTCTGCCTACCACTCCAGATCCTGAAGCAGGGGCCGATGTTTTTTCATCCGCATCCGATTTTGAAGTCTTGTTCCCTTTTCCGGCAGTTTGGGCTTTCGCTTGTACAACTAATTCTTTTATTTCTACAGGCATTTTGTTCTGTTTTAAACAAATGATTTAATACCGGCGTATACAAACTCTATGGATTCAATGGCGATGGCAGATTTATCGGCAACGAACTCGCTGATTTGCCATTTTACTGGAAACGCATCATAAAATTCCCAAGTATGAATTGGGATTGACTTAGGATTTTCGTTTCCTTTAGGATCGGGGCCCATCAGCATAACAGAAATTACTTTACGGGTAATTTTATTATCCTTAAAGTTCATGGTTTCCATGCACCAGGTAGTTAATGCCGAGCCCATAGGAGAGATTCCCCTCTTGAGAATCAAATTAGAGTGCTTGGAACCTTTGGGCAAATGATGAACGGTTGCATTATTACCGCCATCTTTAAAATCGTCGACCTCCAGCTCAAAAGACATTCCGCCAACCTCAGAGAACATGGAGTCTGCCTCTGCCTTAAAACCATCAATAAACACATGGAAATTAAAAGACGGGGTAGCAGTAATCACTTTACTGATTCCCGACTTTGACTTTTTGGATGCAGAGGAACTACCCCCTGAACTTTTTCCTGCTTTTTTTGATGAGTTTCTTGCCACATCATTAATCTTCAAAAAATAAAAAAAAGGAGCAGCGTAAGAACACCTGCTCCTTATGCGATACGACTAAGATTACGCTGCAGCGACAGTAAGACCCTCGTGAACGAAGACGATAGTTTCAATCGCAGGTTCGCTACTTTGAGAGTTCATATCGGTTGAGGTAACTTGTTTAGGCCATGCATTGGTAAGGGTCCAGGTCATCTTGGCATTTCCGTCTTCATCCATCAGACGTACTACCACGGTAAGACGCTTGTAGGTATTAAGACTGATTTCCTTGATCCAGTCATAGAAACGATTGTCTTTGGTAAATACCCCTTTCTTCATGGTGATATCACCATATTTCTTGAGACCTGGCATCTTGATAGTAGAGTGATTCTTACTATTGCCATGACGATATTCGATCACATCGGTATCGATATCTAAACCGGACACTTCCTGAAAAGCAATGTCTGTTTGATCTCCAATGTCAACAGAAAAATAAAATTTCGGTAAGGGCCAAAATTGATCTTGGTTTTCACCTGTACCTGCGGTAGGAGCTGCCATAATCTATATACGTTGTAGTGTTAATTAATAAAATCTAATACGGTTCTTAGGATTTTTGCTGTTGTTGTTCGAATGTGATCACAATGAATTCTGCAGGTCTTGTGATGGCCACTTTGATAGACATACGCAAGATCCCATCGAGAATATCATTAGGGGTCATTGTAACTCCCAATCCAATGTTCACTTCGAATGCATCTTCCGGAGACAATCCAGCGAGCAATCCAGACTGCCACTGATTGGCCAGGAAGTTGTTAACGGTAGCACGAAGCGTTGACCAAGTAGTATCATTATTCGGTTCGAATACAAATCCTTCTGCTGCACTCTTGATGCTTTGCTCAAGGAAGGTCATGGTTCGACGAACACTTACATATCTCCAGTCCTGGCTATTGCCATCCAAGGTACGAGCGCCCCAGACCAGTACGCCACGTCCAGGAAAACTTCTGATGGCATTGATGGCTTTACCATTCAATGGAAGGTTCAATTCTTCCTGGTTGTCGCTGGTAATCAAAATAGCGGGAGAAACAACAGAACCAAGGCTGACATTTGCAGGTGCTTTGGCAACATTGATTGATGCATCCACCATGGTAAATACCCCTGCCATACCTGGACTTGGAGGCAATATGTTCAGGAAGTCTACCATGTCTTTAAGAATACCATTCAATTTAGGGCTGATTGTTTTCAAGGTAGCCTGTAAGGAAGTGATATCATTAGCAGTGGTAGCAGTAACGATCTTGGCGATTTCAGCTTTGATGGCTTCTGCTCTTGCCTGATTGATAACACCTGCTTCTAAATCACCGTTTACGTCTTTTGACAATAGTTCTACCAGTGCATCCTTGTTCTCGATGTTGGTGAAATCTACTTCATTCGTTGCTACAATTGTTGTTTTAACAAATGGATAATAGGCAGCACCCCATTGAAGAAAATTCGAACCAATACCTTCGCGGAAACGGTTTGCCACATCAGATTCGTCGAATGTTCTCGCCTTATTGCCGCTGTAGACATCGAGAATCGCAAAACGATTCTTCATTTCGTGACCACAATGCAAGAGCATAGCCTGTTGAAGAGAGAAACATTCTTCTTCACTCAACAAGATCGCTTCAGGGATTACTATCAAGGTTGGCTCCATCTCCTTTAACAAAGTTGGCAAACCGGATTCCGTTGCCAGATCGTTAAAGTCTTTGGCATTCACTCCGTTAGTGTAATCACCAACAGAAACAACATAACAATCACTACCCCCGTTGGCAAAAAAGAAACGCATTGCGCTATGCAGTATAAAGTGAGATGAAGGATTTACATCCAACTTATACCCTACCGCACTTGCATCTTCTGCTAAAGTGAATTTGGTTTTTGGCGCACCCCCAAAAAACTGTTCGAATTCGGCGAACGATGAAATTCTTGTTGGTACGTTTTTGATTGACTTGGTTCCTCTTTGAGCCTTTTGGGTATACCCAATGAAAGCAGGAACTGCAGTAGCTACCGGAACTACGGACGAGGCGAAGGCGCTTTTTTCTTCTATGTAAACGCCAGGGGTTGCTAGAACTGTTGCCATTGTATATGTGTTATAGTTTTACAAATATTTCTGAGACAAAACCATTGATGGTTTCATCATATTTTACCCCATCCGGTTTGGGATAAGGCAATGTTTTCCGATAGTCAAATGGCGTTCCGTTACCCTTCTCACGTTTCACAATCAACGGATTGTTCCATAGGTTTTTCATAGCTATCGCCTGCTCAGATGTACACTCAAAAGCAGGTTCACCGTTCTTTAATTGGATTAAATTAGGTGAACCGAATGTAACAATTTTGTGCATATTATCACTTTCTTCCACAATAAATTTTGAAAAAATATCCATTAAATCTTTGGTACCATAAAATATGTACCGGAGTTTGACCTTCCGCGCCCCAAAACGGATATAATATTGATATGGTTTACCCCCCTCCCCCCATAAGGGTTTTGCTGGTTGATGGCGTACCCGCAAGATGCCATTTAGGCCATCTTTACCGGTTTTCATAAAATGTTGGGCCTGGATTGTATTTCCTTCGTGTAAGGACTCGCCATGAGCCTCGGAAGTGTCAAAGAGCATCATACCCGATGAAACAAACGGCATGTCGGTAAACTGAAGAAAAAATGGATTGTTGTTCCTGAACGTAAAATTAAAAATCTGTTCCTGCTGGAAGATCGGATTAGAAAAGTCATGATGCATGTCCAGAGCCAGTTCTATACCATTCTCCAGATTTCGGTATTTGAACCGAAAATTACGGAGCTTCTCCAGCGTTTCTGCTGTAGGCTGAAAACTAAAATCAGGACACCATCCATTTACATAGTAATCATGGAGCACAAAGAACCGCAAGGACAGCCCATATTGGGTAATGTTTCTATATGATTGTTTGATCCCTTCCATCCATTATTCAACTCCGCTGATCATCGTCTTTTTTTCTACGCAATAACGCTTCTTCCAACCCAAGGGCCGCTAAATTTTCTAGCAATTTTTTTCTGGCTGCACCCAGATCTTCGCCAGACATGATCTTACCTACATCCTGTTTAATCATTTGTTGATGGAATGGCAACATCTTCACCTTGTATACTACTGAAGGTATATACTTGGCCCCGATCAAACTCCACAGGTTGTTTAAATCCTGGATCGACTGATTGTAAAATTCTAACGATACCTTGTCAACAGAAGGCGGCAATTCAGGGGAGTTCGACCTATCGAACAGAGGTTTGCCCTGAAAAAATTCTATAACCATTGATATATAACGAAGTGCCTCTTTATAATTTGGTTCGGGGAAATTGGCCGCAATAACCACATAAATATTGATGAACATGGGAGGTGCCATCCCAGCATTTGCCTGAAAGCTCGTGTTCTTGAGTAATTTCTCTTCTTCAATATTCTGAACAAAAACACAAACCTTATTTTCAATCTGCATCAAAGCCCCTCCGTTAATATCCATTATATTGGAGGCTATGACCATATCATCTGCTAAACCCAGTTCATTGCGAATAAACTCATTCAACTGACTTACAAAGGCAGAAACAACCTGATGAATCATAGCATATTAGAATAACTAACCCAATAATGACGACTTAATTGCACCTACCATCCAACGGACGGAATATATCGAACCGAGCATCACTGCAATGCCTGCCAAATATTTTTTTACAGTAAAAAAAGGAGGAGCCTCTCCTTGTTGAAAACTAATACGAACAAACAACAAGAAAAGAAAAGACAGCATACAAGCTGCCAATAATGCTCCAAAAAACCACTTTATCTCTGCGAAAAACTTTGACATAGCCGAAAGCCGTATCGAGTAAATATAAAACAATAATAGCACAAACATGCTATAACCAGCATTAGGCATAACCGTAACAGACATTGGTCAATCATTATTTTATAAGAATATGATTATTAAGCTTTTACGAATTTTTTAGGCGGTAGGATTCGGGGAGAGTTCAGGATTTCTGTATGTTCGGTTTCTTTTTCATCCATAGTGGTATGAAACTATAATTTATTAGGAAGCACAGGATTTTGATGTAAATTTTGGTTCTCTTTTTTTATCGTGGGTAAAGAGCAAGTTTCATGAGAATAATTTTGACCTTACTGGCAATGATAGCCTTTGGCTTTTGTTCAGGGCAAACAGGAAAAATAGACAGCCTAAAGACTCCCAAAGAACTGGTAGCGGATAATGGCGTACTAACCGTAAAATTTGATCTGACCCGGGGAGGCGCTATTTCATGGATTTCAAAATCTGGCTCTAAGCACAGTCTGGTGAATATTGCCGATGAAGGTCGCTATATCCAACAGTCATATTATGCTGGCAAAAGCCTTGATCGAAAAGCGGATGGGCAATCCCCCAGTTGGTCTCCTTGGGCATGGAACCCCATACAGGTGGGAGATGCATTTCGCAACAGGGCACGTATTCTTGATTTCAAGGAATCACAAGACACCTTGTATGTCAAATGTATTCCCATGCAATGGGATATGAACAACCAGCCTGCAGAGGCAGAAATGGAACAATGGACATTTTTGGATGGCAATGTTCTAAAGATTCGCAATCGACTAACCTGTCACCGTACCGATCAGATCTATGGAGACAGTTTGGTTCGCAACCAGGAATTACCGGCCGTTTATCCTATTTCTGCCTTGAAAAACCTTTACGTGTATGAGGGGGATAGCCCTTTTTCAAATAGTCCAGTTAAAAAATTGGATGTCAAAAACCTGTCTACTGGATTTTGGGGCAGGTATGAACAGGTGCCTGAAAATTGGATGGCTTTTGTTGATGATACCCTATTTGGGATGGCAGTGTACAATCCCATTTGCACAATGTTTTTGGCAGGGATGGCTGGCGTTCCCAATAAAGACGCAAACGATGCCTCCACCTCCTATATCGCTCCTATTAGAAATGAGATCCTATATAAAAACTCAGTGTACGAATATGAATATTATATTTTGATTGGCGATTTAGATGCAGTGCGAAAACAGATTTATGCAATAAATAAAAAACAGTAGTTACCTACAACGATAATTGCTCAAAATCGATTTCCAGGAAATCAGCAACACAGGGCATCCAATGTTCTGTTATGAATGCAGCATGAGCAGGATGATCATTGTACTGCTGATAATCTTCTTCGGAATTAAAGTCCATTGATATGCCATATTCAAAGGAATTTTTCTTACTCACTTGTTTCCATTGCTTGAAATTAAATAGTCCATTGAAACAATTACCTCATTAAAATATATTTACCTCTCGCTCTAATGAGATGCCAAATTTTCCAAAAACATCTTCCTGGATTTTACTTGCCAAATTCAAGATCTCCCTGCCTGTTGCCTTCCCATGGTTGACCAATACCAATGCCTGCTTTTCATGACAGCCAGCATCCCCCTCACGATATCCCTTCCAGCCGGCTTGTTCGATCAGCCATCCTGCCGGCACTTTAAAACCCTCTCCTGATGCGTGATGAGGAATATCTGGATGATGGGAATGTAAAGTTTCCATCAATTGGACATCGATCACCGGATTCTTGAAAAAACTTCCGGCATTGCCGATCTGTTTCGGCTGCGGCAATTTGGAGGCACGAATTGCACAGACCACCCTGGAAACATCAGTGATCCCAGGATTTTCAATTTTCTGCTTCATCAACTCATCCTTGATCGCTCCATAATCCAAATGCAACACATGCTTTCTGGTTAACCGAAAATCAACACTGGTGATGATATACCTGTCCTTCCCTTCCCGCTTGAAGAAACTTTCGCGATAGCCAAAGGCACATTCTTCCTTGCTGAACCTGACGAACCGATCTTCATGCGTATCATAGGCATGAACAGCTTCTATAACATTGGCAACTTCTACCCCATAGGCGCCGATGTTTTGCATGGGTGCGGCACCAACGGTTCCTGGAATGCAGGACAGGTTTTCAATACCTCCCCAATCTTGCAACACAGCAAAGTCAACAAAATAGTGCCATTCCACTCCCGCCCCTACCCTCACAACAATGTGCTCCTCCATCTCTTCCCTGAAGGTCACGCCACCAATGGATATTTTCAAGACAATGCCCTTCACATCTTTGGTAAAAAGAATATTGCTGCCTCCCCCGATGACCAAAAAATCAGGATAATTGTCCTTAAGAGATTTGAAACTGGGATCGGTCAGCAAGTCCTGCAACGCCTGCTCATCCTCTACCGAAAAAAAATGCTGACAATGAACGTCAATGCCGAAAGTATTGAGCTCTTTGAGTGAGTATTGGGTAAAATGTTGCAAGCCGTCAGATTGTATGAAAATGATGCTACTGTAAAAATAACGAATTGAAAGGATGGAATATCTTTGTAAAAACACAGCATGAAATCATTTGAAGTCATCGGTGGCAAAAAACTGAAAGGCGACTTGATTCCACAAGGGGCCAAGAATGAGGCCCTGCAGGTGATCTGCGCAGTATTGCTCACACCGGAAACCGTTGTCATCCGCAACATCCCGGACATCCTGGATGTGCGTTTGCTGATCGGCATCCTGGAAGAATTGGGGGTAGAGACCAACAAGATCGATGAGAATACCTATAGCTTCAAATCGGAAAAAATTCAGCTGGAAAAACTGGATGATCCTGCCTTTCAGCAGAAAGCCAACCGCCTTCGCGGTTCTGTCATGATCGCTGGTCCCCTCTTGGCTCGCTTCGGCAAATCCTTCATTCCCAAGCCAGGTGGCGACAAGATTGGCAGGAGAAAGATGGACACCCATATCGATGGTTTCTTGAAGCTCGGTGTCAAATGGGAGTACGACCCAGCATTGGGTTATTTCAAACTGTCTGGCAAGGAGATGATCGGAACCGATATGCTCTTGGATGAGCCCTCTGTTACCGGTACGGCCAATATCTTGATGGCAGCTGTCATGGCCAAAGGCACCACCACCATCTACAACGCAGCCTGCGAACCTTATCTGCAACAGCTTTGCCATATGCTCAACAGAATGGGCGCCAAAATATCCGGTATCAAATCCAATCTGCTGACCATTGAAGGTGTTGCCTCATTGAAAGGTACTGATCATAAAATTCTGCCAGACATGATCGAAGTGGGATCCTTCATCGGACTAGCAGCCATGACCAGAAGCGCCCTCAACATCAGGGGTGCCGGAGTTGAACACCTGGGCATGATCCCAGACAAATTCAGACAACTGGGCATTGCATTTGACATTGTTGGTGACGATATCCTTGTTCCGGAACAGGATGGTTATGAGATCCGCGACAACATCGACGGATCGGTGCTGACCATCTATGATCATCCCTGGCCCGGACTCACACCGGATCTATTGAGCATCATCCTGGTTATTGCTACACAAGCCAAAGGCAGCGTGCTCATTCACCAAAAAATGTTTGAGAGCCGACTATTCTTTGTTGACAAACTGATTGACATGGGTGCCCGTATCATCCTCTGCGATCCACACAGGGCAACGGTCATTGGACAAGAAGGCAAACAAAGATTGCGGGGCATCACCATGAGCAGCCCTGATATTCGCGCCGGCATGGCCCTGCTCATTGCAGCCCTCAGTGCAGAAGGCAAGAGCATCATCCACAACATTGAACAAATCGATCGGGGGTATCAGTACCTCGACAAACGATTGACTGCATTGGGCGCTTCCATCAAAAGGATCGAAGCCTGATCGGATCAATTGAACTTGGCACTGAGGCTGATGAACCAGGTTCTTCCATCGGCTGGCATGGCACCCGGACCAGGATAGCCACCTGCTCTTCTGGTGAAATAAAAGGCATTGGTCAGGTTGTTAACACCCCCTTTCAGGTTGAATCGGTTGCTGATTTTATATGTTCCTGTCAAATCGATCAGGTCATATGCGGGAATGAGTCCGTTGTTTCCATTGGTGCTCGGCAGCGCTGTATTGTTGGCATCACTGTATGCCTTATCAACATGACTGTATTGCGCCGTAACAGAAATCTTTTTATAGCCCAAGGTTAATCCAGTTCTGAGGATCTGTTCAGGCGCATTTTCCACTTTCTTGTTCTGAAGATTTTTTTCGATCAGCATATTGTCGCTGCTGCGGGTTACCACCTTGAAATTTCCGTAACGTGCATCATTATAGGCATATGAAACAAAAAGACTTGTTTCCCATCCACTGTTGCCAAATAAGAGCTTGGTTGGATTGAAGTCGACGATGCCCTCCAATCCCTTTGCACGGCTGTTACCAACATTGGTGCGAAAGTTGTAGAAGCTTCCATCCAGGCGCTGCTGCAAGAGTGTTCCCACACGGTTGTTGTACTGCAACCAATAGGCACTGACATCGAAAAAAAGATATTCGGCTAACTTCCCTCTGTAACCAAGATCTGCATTGAACCCTTTGGCATCCTGGAGATTTTGATCGATGATATCGGTTGTGGGAGGTGCGGAAAGATCTGCAAATTGAACCGGGCGGTATGCCTGGGAGATGTTGGCATAGAATTCAGTCTGTTTGCCCACATGATATTCAGTACCGATACCGGCGATGATAAAACCGCGTTTTCGGGATTGGTCCTGCAACCGGATCTCTGTATTTCCATTGAAGCCATTTCTACCACTTGTACTGCCGGTAATGTATTCATACCGTATTCCCGGTATGATCAAGAGTTTAGAGTTGATCCTGAAAACATTTTCTGCAAAAGCAGCAACATTGTTCGCTACAAAATCAATGTCTCTTGTCCAGATACCATCTGATACACTCATATCATAATTCGCTCCTGTTGATCCTTTGCCATCAGCGGCATAGCGATAGGTATTCCCTCGATACAACCTCAATCCTGCTGAAAGGGTATTGGAAATGCCCAGCCATTGTTGATCTGTGATAAAACGCCATTCCGCCCCCATGTTTCTATAGTGATCGGTATTGAGGTTCCTGGAATTGAATTGAAGGGTTACACGATGAACGGTATCTGGGATGGTGATGCCAGCAGAAGGCATGAATCCTACGCTGTTCCGATCACCCAGCACTGAAAAGAGTTTGAGGTTCCATTTTGCATGGGGATTGATCTGATGATGGGCGATCAAAGCCAGGGTGGTCCAAGTGATGTCCATCCAATTTCTCGAACGGAAACTTTGTCGGATGTTTTTTTGTAATTGTGCATCCGTCAATCCACCCGGTTGCTGACTGCGGATATTCGATCGCATGACTTCAGCCGTCAGGGATGTTTTGTCATTCCATTTATACGTAATGGTTCCAAAGCCCGCATTGGTATAAAAGCGGCTGTTTTGTCTGTATCCTTCTGCACTGCGGTGATCAAAGAAACCATAGTAATGAATCTTGCTGGTATTGCCACCCACAGCGGTATAGGAATTGATCATTCCGTTGCTGCCGGCTGATTGTTGCGCCTCTACTTCTACAGGCAACTTTATTTCACTGCCATTGCGGAGGATATAATTGACCATGCCGCCAAACTGCGGACCATACTGGAGAGCACCATGACCGCGGATGATCTCTAACCTTTGAACGGCTTGCAACTGCGGGTTGAAATAGGCTTCCGGATAACCGAATGGATCTGCGGAAATATCATATCCATTCTGTCGTACATTGAATTCCCAACTCCGATTTGGACTCAACCCTCTGGCAGCAATACCAATTTGTATACCGCTTCCATCGCTCTCCCATATCTGGATACCCGGGACTTTTGCAACCACCTGCCGCATGACATTGTTTACTACATTTCCCTTGACGTTGTCAAGTACGATAAGGGAACTTTTTTTTCCGGCATAGATGGAAGTACCCACCACCTCAGGCATTTGCTGGATATCTGATCGGCTAAAACGCCCCACTACCGTGATGTCAGGAAGATATTTAGGGGTGGCGCTGCTATCTTGTGCAAATGAACTGAAATGAAACAAAGAAAATAGTAAACAAACAAATATCGTCCTTCTCACGGCATCATATTTTTTTGCAAATCTCTTTTGCAAAAAAAGAAGACGATTACGAGAATGGAAAAAGAGGTTGCGAGATTGGGAAATTATGATAGTGAATCGGCAAAAGAAGAAAGTGACCATTCCGTTTTTAGGGTGATCCAGGGACAGGTATGTTCTTTGATGGCACTCAGAATATTCCACGATTCCTTTAGCATGTTCTGATTTAGCTCAATTTGTATACTTTGGAAAGGGGGTTCAACCTTTCCAATAATGGTACCGGGTACATCATATGCATATCCGTTGATGATTTTACCGATAACCTTGGAATTTTTATTGAACAAACAATCTCCGATGGCGATACCCATCACTTTGGTTCCATCTGCGTTTAAAATAATGTTTTTAAAAATGATGGCCATTTGATTTTTTTGCTGATCGGCTACAATGTACATAAGGATTGTTTTGAGATTTATAAATTTCCATTGATCAGTTGTTCGGTCAAACCGAAAGAATAGGTCATTCCCAGACCACCTAATCCATTGAGAATGGTTACTCCCGATAGGGGGGAAGAAATAAAATGTGTATCACCATTCATCAGTTTTGCATAAGTACCATTCCAAGTTGCCGACAATTTTTCACTGGGGAACTTTGCGAAGGTCGACAAGTAATCAAGGATTAACTGGTTGATGAATTGTTTATCAAAAGGATCAAGTGTTTTACCATACTCATGAGAATCACCTATCACCAGTTCACCAGATTGATTTTGAGATACCATCACATGAATTCCCCAGTTTACATATTCACCGAAATGATCCTCGTAGTATTTTTTCAAATCAATCAAGGGATCTCCTGCTTGCTTGAAACTATTGTAATGCACAAGTGATAATCCACCACAGAGAGCTGGGCCCATTCGCCATCCGTCAGGCTGAGATTCCATTCGCATCATTTGAAGTTTGCACTTTGTGATGGGAAGGCTGGAAAATATTTCAGGAAAAATGGTTTCAAAGTCGGGGCCAGTTGAAACATATATTTCATCCGCTTCAAAAAAAGAGTTACCGGATATAACCTTGCCTGTTTCAACATGGTGCACAAAAGTATTCCATTGAAAATCAATGTCATACTTTTCTTTCAGGTAAATGGGCAATTGTTTGATTGCTCGGGGTGAATCTACAATGATTTCATCTGGACTGTACAAGCCACCCATCAAATTCTTATCAACAATAGCAGCTGAGTATTTCTTTGCTTCATTGGCACCCAGGATGGAATAATTTCGGTCCCCCTTCACTTGCTCATAAAATGCTTCCAAAACATTCATCTCTTTTCTGTTGTAAGCCAGATGGACTGAACCAACTGGATCATACCATATTCCTGCTTCCTGGCAAACTTCTAGCCAGATGCTTTTGGAAAGCATGGCTCTTTCAAATAAATCGCCACTGGGTTGACCAATCGGCCATATCATTCCAAAGTTTCTTATGGACGCTCCAGATGCAAAATCATTGCGATCCACAACCAAGATACGCTTACCCCTTCTTCCCAACGCTCTTGACAGCGCCAGTCCTACTATACCTGCCCCAATGATGATAACATCATATTTTTTTAAGGATGAATTCATGTCAATTGATTTTGAGAAACGATACCCTTCATTTTTTGTGACAGCTTGTGAAAATATGTATTCGTAAAAAAAGACATCAGCACCATGAGAAACCCAACAACCAATGCACTTCCTGTAAAAAAATGCCACCAACTCAGGTCGGGTGCTGCAAAATTTCTAAAACAAAGCACTATGGTGCTTCCCAAATAACCGGCTGCATCAGCCATGTACATGAGAAAACCAGCATTACCCTTTGTTTGAAAATAGGCGATCCATCTTTCAAAGTACATGGTATGAAAAGCAATGTATGGCAAATACATTGATGCACCTGACAGAATCATCCATTGTAAGCCATTCATCCAATCATTGATAAACATCCACGTAAAGAGTATAAGCAATGTCCCGCATATGAATACAATGAAATTGGCTCCAAAGAAAGCAATTCGATTATTCTTGATACGGATCATCAGAGAGATGATGATCAAAACAGCTATAGCAATCGGTAATTCTGAATAGGTCATCAATTCAGGAGCTCCTTCATAACCAATAGATGTCCAGAATTCAATCGCAAAATTATCTCTCAAATCCCTGAATACCGTCAGCGCGACGTAGATCAGGACAGAAAAAATGATGCCAGGTGCAAATCTTTGAAAAAATAAGGTGCGCTGACTTGCATTCATAGGAATACGCTCTGTCCTGCTGGCAATATCATCTTCATCTGGTTTTGAAAGTTTTGTTAGCAGATAAATACCCAGGGACAGCACTGGAATGAATATGAGTGCAACAATGAAAGGCATCCAAAATTCATTAACATCCATATTTTGTAACAAAAAACTACCTATCGTTTTCACAAATCCTGATGATACGATGAAGCTGGAAGCCATGACGGCACCCAGTAATTCAGTAGATCGCCTCCCTTCTAAAAATGAGAAAACAACTCCCCAGATCATGCCCAATGGTAAACCATTTACAAACATGAGAGGCAGGTTATAAGGATAAGGTAACAAACCAAATAAAAGGAGAGAGAGAAGGGCAAGAGCCATCAGCCCGATCAAAACCCAAACACGGTTTCGTTCATTTAACTCTGCAACATATTTTATACCCAAATACTTAGATAGGGTATATCCTATCATTTGAGAAATGATCAATAAAATTTTATAATCTAGACCCCATAAAGACAAACCTTCATATGTGGATGCGGTAAATGGCTTCCTGAAAGCATACATGCTCATGTAGGTAATGAAAGCGGCTACAGATGCTTTAAGGATGAAACCGGTCTTCAGGGAAATACTATTGGAATAACCCTTCATTTTGCTACTATGTGAGATGAAGAATATTTCTCGGAAATGAGTGTTGGAACTGCAGTGACATCCTCGACAATATCAGTATGAGGGTATTTGACCAATATTTCTCTTGAATTGGCGCCACTCAATACACCAACATTTGCAACACATCCTGCATGATAACCTGATAATAAATCAGCTGGGGTATCACCTATTTTCATGACGGTATGTACACTTTGAACAGACAGTTTGAACATTGCCTTTTGAATCAGATATGGTGCTGGTCTTCCGATTTGATCTGTATCTTCTACATCTAAATGAAGATCAATCAAACCTTTCTCCTTCCATTTTAGTCCATCCATGATTGCATTGCTGACATCGCGATGAAAACCGGTATCCGTTGCAACTTTTATTCCATTTTGATGACACCATTCAAATACCGATTCAGCACCTGGCATCGGTTTTACCTCATTGCGATAAAAATCTACCATAAGCATAGAGTATGTATCAAATAGTTGCATTGCTTTTTCGTGATACGCTGGGAACCGTACAGATTCCAACTGTTCAAATGAAACATTGAAACCATGCTCCCTAGCAATAAGATACTCGTATAAATGAATTTTATTTGTGCCGATGGTCCTCTCAAAATCAGAAAGAGAAGCAGATAGCCCATGCTGTAATGAAGCTTTGTAGAGGCACTTCGCAACTGCATTGTCGTCACTGACAGTTGTTCCTGATAGATCGAATACGATAAGCTTTATCATATTTTTATTTGCTTAAATCAATGCCAACCCGATAAGGATTATTTTTTACAGCACACTCAAATGCTGCTGTGATTTCTGTTAGGGGAAAACTTTTTTCTACAAAACTTTCAAATTTGTATAAATGTCTTGCCGACTCCATAAATGCAACCGCTGAAATCAGGTCTTTGTCGTTGTAATTGTGTAGTCCCTGAATGGTCAACATCTTTCTAACAATCATTTCTGCATTGATTCTGATATCATCTTGGCGAAAGGTTGAACCCACCAATATTGCCTTTCCACCAATGTTCAATTGCGGGATTGCCGCCATGATGGCTTGGGGCTGACCAGAGAATTCAAGTAAAATATCTACACCACCGTCAATAGTATTAGTAACGCTAGAATCGATCGAGCCTCCATTAAGCATTTCAGAACCAATTGCCTGATCTGCTCCAAACGCCAAAGCATTGTTGGCTCTTTTTTGATCTTGATCAAAAGCTATAACTTTTTGGGCATTTGCATGCTTTGCCATTGCGCAGGCAATGGTCCCAAGCATTCCAGCCCCATTGATCAATACGATTTTATCTTTCACAGAACCTGCCAATCTAAATGATCCTGAAACAGTTGCTACAGAGCAATTGATCAGAGCTGCAACACAGTCAGCCATATCATCTTTTATCAATACAACAGGGGTGTTTTTCCTGAGAATGATATACTCGGATAGTCCTCCATGAAAATTACATTCAGGTGTAATTTTTTCATGTCCGTATTTGAACAAATCTGCTGCTTTTTGTGGAATTCCTCTTTTTGATTGAGTATCCTCAGGATCACTTGAATAAATCGCCCATGTAATCCTATCGCCAATCCTCATTAGATTTCCTCTCAGGTCGATGTGGGAGTGAGAACTTCCAAATTCCGCAACAATTCCAACGATTTCATGTCCTAGTATGGTGGGACTTTTCTCTTTCCGCCTACCTTCATAGGTATAGATATCGCTTCTGCAAAGTGTTGTGTACAGAATCTTTACGAGAATCTCATGCGGTTGCAGTGAAGGAATGATACCGGATGAATGACGGAATCCTCTTAGAGTATCATCGAAAGCAACATATTTACAACAGATACTCATGAGACATGCTTTTCCAGTTCAAAAAGAGAATCGATGATATAATCAGGATTGTACTCCTGTAATTGATTCCTGGTGTAGGCCCCAGTGGTAATTCCTATTACCAAACCTGCATTTGCATTTCTCCCTTCCTCAATATCAACCATGGTATCTCCAATCTTCAAAACTTGATGTGTTTTGGTTATTCCTGCCCTTTTCATAAGCAATTCAATCATCAAATTGCTTGGTCGACCAGAGGTAACCTCATCACTAGCAACGAAAGAATCGATAAGACCCCTTTCCAACCAACCCATCCTGTCAACAATGGCTTCAACAATGACCTTGGGAAATCCACTGTTCAATGAAACATATATACCACTGCTCTTGAGGTACTTAAATATATAACTAGCCCCCGGCAACTCTTCTACTTCGTTTGATTTGGCATAAAAATTGATCATGCTCTTGACAAAATGGCTGTGAATATCATCTACCATTTTACCATCAAATAAGATACCCTTACCCTGTAAAACCAATTTAATGGCCTCAGTCTTTTTGTATCCCATCAAAGGGGTTATTTCACTAACCCTGAGATCTATTCCATAATACTGAAATGCTTTAGTGAAGGATATGGCAACAAAATCCTTGTCGCTCAATACGGTTCCCGCAATATCAAATACTGCCAATTTGATATCATTTCCCATGAGATATGTTTTGTGTCAGATGTTCAATGGCTATTTTCTTATAATGCGCAAGAGCTGGTATTTCGATGTTCATTTCCTTTGCCCTATCATCCCATTCCCTGAGTTTGATATATTCAGAAAATAAAGGATCAGATTCGAAGGCTTTTGCTTCTGAGGCAGACATGACTCCCCCCTGGTGTTTCAAGGTTATCTTACTGGCTTCAGATAATTTTTCGTAGTATGATGGATAACGATAAGTAAGAAACCGTTTTGTATCAACATGACTTTTTACCAGCTTACAAATTCTTTGAGAAAATCCTTTTTCTTTCAAATAATCAAAAGCCAGTTTTTCATGATCACAAACACCTACACCCTCCATATTTTCAACTGGAAATATAAATTCAAATAGATGACCGATATCATGAAAAAAGGCTGCCAAGATCAATTCCGGATCACCTGTTTCTTTTTCAGCCAACATAGCAGCTTGACACATGTGTTCTAACTGAGAAACAGGTTCACCAATATAATCGGCGGACCCGTACTTCGTATAGAGACTGAAAATATCTTCAATGCTTTGCTCGATTTCAGATGCTATCATATATTAATTGTACTAAAGTAAGTAAGGCCCCTATGGATATAGGGGCCGTTCACCTACTGTTCATGAAAAAACGTTTTGAATTTCTTGTGCATCATTTGATTACCCACATAGGTGCATTAATATCATCACTGCCACCATATTGTGAAGAAAGTGCTGCAGAAAGATTTTCGCCATTGGTAGTTCTTTCTGTACCAGGGTACTGGAATCTCAAAGGAATTTTTCCACTGTTTCCTGTACCTGATCCACCTTGGGCAAATACTGGAAATCCAGTTCTGCGGTAGTTAAAATAGGCTTCAAAACCTGAGTTCTGAAAAAAGGCAACGTATTTCTGCCTGATGATCTGCTGCAAGCCTGCAGCAGTGTTGCCCGCATATTTAACTGAAGGCTGTGCATAATAATCAGCAAAGATGAAATTTACATTGTATGAAATATAATCTCCACTCTCGGTTACTTTTCCACCCGCCTTGAGATAGAAGAATGTATTGGCACCTTCTTTGATATTGTAGAAAGCCAGAGATGCATTGATACCATTTTTATACCATTGCTCAGCATCACCAGTGGCCCAACCCCTGTTGATGGCTTCTGCAATATTGAAACACATCTCAGGATAACCAACGATAAATGTATTCTCAGCTACATAAGTGCTGTAATAACGTTTGCGACCATTGAAAGAATACTCGCCAGGAACAAAACCCGCACCGTTGTTGATACCTGCTTTTGAAGACATATCAGCAAGATCGGCGGCAGGACTTGCACCAACGTATGCGTCATGATTAGATGGAAGCATACCAGCTTTTAATTTGGATCCTGCAGGCTCGGCAACAACAAATGTTCTGGGATCTTTATTGGCTGTCAGGATTCCCAAATAAGTTGAAGATGTATTGTAACGCGTTGCATCAAATCCGAAGTTATCAGGGTTGGAAGGGTATTTGTTGAAGGGGTTTACATAGACAAACTGGAAATTGTCTGCCATGGAAGTAAAAATTGGGTAAGATGAGCTGCCACCCAATATTTTTGCAAAAGTGGCTTTTACATTCAAGTCCGTATCAGACTCTTTTTTGCTAAGTGAAATCAAAACCCTTAAACGGAATGTATTGACAAGCTTTTGCCATTTTCTCAGGTCGTTGTTGTAATAAAAATCTCCCAGGAGTGAATTATCCCCTTTTGAGATCAAGGAGGCAAAATCGCTATTGGCTTCTTCCAACCACTTATTGACCTGAACAAAGATTTCCTTTTGGGTATTGTACTTTGGCTTCAGTACTTCAGCCCCTTTCAAAGCGTCAGTCATGGGCAGATCACCAACCCTCATGGTCATTTGATAAAAAAGGTATGCTCTTACAAATTTACCAATGGCGCTGTAAGGATTCACGGCAGCGGCACCCGATTTTATAGCCTCCTGCTCCATTTTGATCACATTCTTCAAAGTACCGTAGGACAGAGAAGCGCCGCTCCAATTGTACTCCTGGTTACCATAGTAATTATAATTACAAAGTGAAAACTGGTTCCAACGCTGCTGCAAGTCCCATGCACCTGGTGCCAAACTCACCTCAACTCCATTCAGTACCAAAGAAGCAGGTACGGATTCTGGACTGTTTGGATTTTTCTCCAGTTTGTCATATGTCTTGGAGCAGGAAGTGATAATCAAACTGATTAACAACAATTTTCCAATACTATTTTTCATAAATAATTTATTTAATGATTAAAACACTAAGTTGATGTTCAAGCCAAACCTTCTAACTGTAGGCGTTTGGAGTGAGGTGGAGGTTTGGGATCCTGCATACTGATCCAAATCCACATCGCGATTCTGTTTTTCCTGGAAGTAGAAGAGATTTCTTCCTACAAACGATACGCTTGCTGCACGGAAAACAGTCTTCTTCATGATAGATTCAGGCAAAGCATATCCAATGGTAACTTCACGCAGTTTTGAGAAGGTCTTGTCGATAAGATTACCACCGTCCTGACCATAGTATCTACTGATATAATCCTGAACAAAAGTTTTGATATCATTAGGAGCAAAGGTGAGGCTCTTTTCATTGGTCAGCTTACCAGTTACCGGATCATATACAGGTGTGCCAGAAACAATTTTCACACCTTCCCCAACATAAGATTTCACACCCAAGTAGTCCTGGTACCTGGCTTCTCCCATGGCGCCTTCAACAGTCTCGATATGACGACCACCACGGAAGGTTTGCTTTCTGATATAGTTCTGCATGGTTCCACCTACCCGGCCATCAAACTGAATGGTCAGGAAAAGGGATTTGTACTTAAACTTGTTCACAAATCCCCAAGACCAATCAGGATTGCCATAACCCAATCTCTGTGCTTTGGGCAATACGATCGGGCGACCACCTGCGTCGTTGATCAATTTACCATCAGATGTTCTTGCGAAATCTCCGGCCTGGTAGATATCCAACCTGTCTCCTTTTTTGAGATAGAGAGCACCCACTTGAATGGAGTCTGCACCATTGGGTAATTCAGCATAGGTCTGGCGGTAAGCACTCCAGTTGAAGGTTACATCCCATGAAAAATTCTTTTTTATGACAGGTGTACCTGAAATAACAAGTTCTGCACCCCTTGTGGCATATTTTGCCGCATTGATGAAAATACCTGTATAACCGGTTGTTTGTGAAATTGGATTCCTAAAGATTTGAGGACCATCAATGTACTGGAATATGGTTGGCTCGAAAGAAAGCCTGTTTTTCAGGAAGCGAATTTCCAAACCTGCTTCGTAGTTTGACCTCGATGCAGGCTTAATATCATCATACAAGTTGTCTGTAAAATAGGCTGCAGTTGTATTATTGTAATTCAGTGGTGTTGAATATACATTGCTGATCAGGTTATAGGTAGGTCCATCATATGAGGTTGTGTAGGCTGCACCATATCCAACAGGATAGGAAGAAGGACCGATATAGGACTGGGTACCTCCATCGCGAACGTTAGCGTAAGCAGCTCTCAATTTCAAGAAGCTGATAGCCGAAGGAAGATTCAAATAGTCAGTCAATACAGTACTTAGAGAAAGCGATGGATAAGTACCGGATTTAGATCCGGGGATCGCGGATGACTTGTCTGATCTTATAGTTGCACTCAGATTGGCATATTTCCACAAACCAAGATCCAATGAACCATAAACAGATCCAACCAATAGATCTGATGAAAAGTTGGAAGCAACCACCGGATTCCTTGAATTGGCAAAAGTATAGATGCCAGGTACGTTGAGATAATTGGTTGAAACAAAGTTAGAATTATACTTCAACGTACGGAGATTAGCACCTGCCAAAGCAGACACAGAAAGTCCTTTGAAGTAGGTTTGATTGTACTTTGCCAAAAACTCTGTATTGTTTTCAAAGAGCTTGCGGTCATCTTCGCGATAGTCTCCTCTGGCTTCTTCACGTCCGTATGAAGTTGCGGAGTAAGGGAATTTTTCTGATCTGAACAAATCATAGGATGTTACAGAAGACCTGCCCAGGAATTCCAAATTTTTATTAGCCTTATAGCTGAGGGTCATGTAACCATAAAAATCATTCTTGTAATGGCCCCTCAACCATTCTTTGGCCATGAACCAGGGGTTGTTATAGCGCTGGTACTCAGCATAGATCTGCTGAACACCCTCTTTACCCTGCTGCCAATAATTCTTCATATCGTCAACACTCCAGTCAGCACCAGCCCAAATGATCATGTTATAGATCATGGAGTTTGGACCATATTGTACATCCGGTACATTGGGAGTGAATTGCCTGTTGTAGTTAACGTTGGCATCAAAGCGAAGCTTTGAACTGAAATTATATCCGATGGAAGAATTGAAATTCACAGCATTCAATGATGTATTGGGAACGATCCCTTTTTGTCCAGTATGGGTTAGAGAAAAACGAACGTCGGCTTTTTCATTGCTAGCTGAAACTGCAACGTTGGTGGTAGAAAGCAAACCAGGCTGAATAAACCTCTTCAGGTTATCCTTGCCACGAGCAGTCCATGGAGTAGGAACTCTTTTGCCTGTCAATGGATCAATGGGAGAATCGTACTGGGCGATGAGCTGTCCTTCGAATTTAGGACCCCAGACATCATAATCTCCATCATTTAGACCACCGCCTCTTCCGTCAACAAATGAATACCTGCCATGATCACCAGGACCATATAGATCCTGTACTTTGGGAATGGCATTGAAACCACTCTCCACCATTACACTAGAATTTAGTTCAACAGAGTAACCTCTCTTGTCCTTTGAACCTTTCTTTGTATTGATGATGATGGCACCATTGATGGCCCTGTTACCATACAAAGCAGAAGCAGTTGGGCCCTTCAGAACAGAAAATGACTCGATATCATCAGGACTGATGTTCCATGTATCGGAGTTAATGGGAACACCATCCACCACATAAAAGTTAATACCAGTTCCTCTTAGTAAAACCTGGGGGCGTCCTAGAATTTCTGCAGAGGCACCTACATTCAAGCCGGCTACCTTACCCGCTAAACCATTAACTGGATTGGGTTCGCGGGCTTTGATCAAATCAGCGCCCTTTACTTCCTGAACAGAATAACCGATTTTCTTGTATTCTTTTTTGATACCCAATGCTGTTACCACTACTGCGCTTAGTTCGCTGGGTTCAGCATCCACTGATATCAATTGATTGCCCATAGAATTGATGCGATACTCAGTAGGCTTTATACCTACGCCGGTAATAATCAAAATATCCCCAGCTTTCGCATTGATATAAAAGGTTCCTTCTGCGTTGGTGGCAGTGCCCGACTTTGTGCCTTTGATGGTTACTGACGCACCGGGAACAACCTGACTGGTTGCATTGGCAATGATTTTACCAGATACAGCAGACTGGGCATTGGTCAGAAATGGAAACATTACCATCAACACCAATGTCCAACCCCGAAATTTTCCTGCTAGATTTCTCATATTGATTGCTTTGATTTTGGCGCAAAACTATTGGCGGTGTGTTAAGAAAAGATTGCCTTGGCATGATGTTAAGATTAGCCAATCGTTAACGGAATATTAACTGACTCAGTCTTAAAAAGCAGCTGCATCAATCCTGAAGCCAGCATCGTCTGGTCTCATGTGGATAATCTTGTTCTGAAGGGAGAAAAGTTTTTCTACTATTTCTTCAATCGACATGGTTAACTCTAGCGATTGGATATTTGATTCGTAAATCCACTTGTTGAAAAATGCTGGAAAATAGGAATCGAAGTTCTCCAATACCTGAACACCATAAGATGCTAATGCAGCTGCATTGCATTGTTGCTCATATTGACCTTTCATGGGAAAGACCATCAGCTTCTTGCCAAGATAAAGTGCTTCAGCAGGGGTTTCGAAGCCTGCACCCGTGATCACACCGTGACAATGAATCATGCTGTGGTTGAACATTTCCTGGTTAACCGGAAAAAAGCGAATATTATCTTTCTGGTACGGAGCCGAAACAGCTGATGAAAAAACATGAAACTTAAAATTCTTTAACCCACTAAAGATTTTTACCTGAATTTCATCAGAGACATGAGAAAGATAAACCGTGATATGCCCTTCATCTTTGGGATCAGCTGCCAAGATGGAAGGCTTGATAATAGGAGGACAAACGAAATCATCATATTGCTTGAAGTGCAATCCCAAATAATGAGTTGCCTTTGCATAATTCGCCAATACGAATTCTCCTATCCAGTCTTTTTTGGGGGGACGGGGAACACGCGAACTTTGAAAACTTGCCTGATGCCCAAACTGAATGGATGGGATTTTCTTCAACCTGCATGCCATGGCCGTAATGCACTCAAAATCGTTGATGATCAGGTCATAATTTTCGATAGGTAGGCATTTGGCTTCATTCCAAACCTTGCGAAGATTCGCTTTTTGAAAGGTTTTCCAGAGATCAACACTTCCGGTTTGTTTGTCATATTGCAAACTCAGTCCCCTGCTTCTGTAGGCAACGGGTAATTCAGTTTTGAGTGCATAATTATTGCCACTCAAAAAAACATCCACCTGACCATACGCGCTTAAGTAAGGCAACAGCGTTGCGGCTCTGCTGATATGCCCATTCCCGGTTGCCTGAACAGCGTAAAATATTTTCATACTTACCTCGAGGCTACGGTCAATGATTGAAAGAACACTCCCACTTCGTCGGTCAACACATCCAATACTGGGATTTTTTTATCTTGTTTGAGTGGGATAACAACGGCGGATAGATCAACCTGCTTTTCATCATATTGGTAAATCTCCCATTGACCTTCATTGTATTCGAGGGAAGTGAGATTTTCAATCCAATCACCACTGTTCATGTAAACAACTGATCCTTTATCGGTTTCAACAGTCCTGATCTGCGGCTGATGAATGTGACCGCATATCACTGTGCTATACTGGTTCTCTATAGCTAATTCCGCAGCAGTCTGCTCAAAATCACCGATCCAGGAAACAGCTTTTTTCACACTATTCTTGACCTTCTTACTCAAGCTCATCTTTTCTCTTCCGATGGATTTCAATATCCAGTTGATGGCCCTGTTTACCAGGATCAAGATATCATAACCGTGTCCACCCAATTTGGCGATCAGTTTCGCACTTCCCTTTGTGGTGGCATCAAATACATCCCCATGGAAGATCCATGTTCTCTGACCATCCATATCGATTACCAGCTTATCCTCCAAGCGAAAATTTCCCAGTCGAAGACCACTGTACCTTCTAAGGGATTCATCATGATTGCCCGTGATGTAAACAATCTCAGTCCCTTTCGACATCAGGCTGAAGATTTCTTTGATCACCTGCATGTGTGCTGCAGGAAAATAGTGCTTTCTGAACTGCCAGATGTCAACAATGTCTCCGTTTAAAACAAGCAATTTGGGCTCAATACCGCGCAAATAAGTAATTAGCTCAGTGGCATGACATCCGTAGGTTCCCAAGTGAACATCACTCAGTACTACAGCGTCTAATTTTCTCTTATTCATTGTAATGGGTTAAGCAAATTTTATACACTTGCGTTACCCCAAGATTACCATAGCATTAAGATAGTTTGAACATTTTACAGAACCAGATAGGCATGAAGATCAGTTTTTGATCACATTGATCGCCTCTGCCACTTCATGTTCGCACTCGAATTTGAAACCTGTTAAGGAAGCTGCAGTTTGTGCCAATTGCTTTTGAAAATACTGTTGTGATGTTTTGATCTCACCCAAGGATTTTACTTTGGGACCCATCACGCCAAACCAGATCTCATGGGCATCAGGCACACTTTGGCCATGGGAGGTCCACTGGCTTTTGTCGAGATCTCCGCGGCCATGATCGGTGGTGATCAACAAAGTAGTTTTGTCTTTGTAATCCGGATCGGATTGTACCCAATTCCAGATCTGACCTACCCACTCGTCAAACTGATGGGCAGCATCCAGGTAATATTTATAGTCTCCGTGGTGGGCAAATTCATCCGTATCGCCAAAAGAAATGTAGAAAGCCTTCGGTCTCTTGGTTTTGAGGTAATGAAAGGACTGGTAAAAAGTGAATACGTCCAAAACTTCTGAGGTACCGAAAGGTTTGAAACTGGTTTTAACCATCTCATTCAGCAATTGCATGGTTGGATCATTCAATGACTTGCTGTTGTCATCAAATGCATTGATCACCGGAAATCCGGCCCGTTGTTCATTCAATATCCTGTCAAATGCATTCCATGCACCAAAGGCAGCCACACGACCTCTGTAGTTGGGCAGCTTGTTGTAGAACTCTAAAATATTGCTATGCGGATTGGGTGGATAGTCATTGCTGTTGATAAGGGTATCCACATGACCCGTTAGGATCTCACTGTAACCCGGATAGGAAAACCAATAGGGATTGGCATTGTCTACCTTGTTATCATATTTTCTGTTTCCATACAATTGTCCCTGCTTGGCCATTGTACCCCAGATAAAAGGAAGCAATTTTTGTCTCCTGGCTTCGGGTGACTTATCATCATATTTGTTCAGTATGTATAGACTGTCTCTTTGGTGGAAGCGCTTGTCCAGTGCGATTGCCTTGTCCATCCCATTGAAAACTTCCTGCCAACGGAATCCATCTGTGGTGATGATGATCAACTTCTGGTCCTTGTCCTGCGCCAATGAGAAAAAGAAAGTGATCAATGAGAGACTAAGCAGGAATAACTGTTTCATGATTGATGGTTCTGGTCTTACAAATCAATTTAATCAATATGACCAGAATATGTTCAGAAAATGAAAGATTTGTTAGCGGTAGTTCAAGGTTGATGGTTTTTTGTCGATTTTTGCCCAATGAAGATTTTGCAAAAGCCCTCGCTGTTAGTTTCTATTTTCATCCTTGCCCAATCAGCTTGTCTGGCAACAAACCATTCGATGGAAGATAGCATTCCATCCCAGGCAAACAAGACTCTTCTCAAAACCCTATCAATTCCCGTCTACAGCTTTGCAGGAGGATCGCTGATCGCCGGCACCTCAGCAGGCAGAAAACTGGAGGCTAATATCAGAAACGGCTTTGATGTCAACCGAAAACATACCCTTGTGGATGACTATACTCAATATGCTCCTGCTGCTTTGGTCTTTGCGCTGGATGCTGCAGGCATGAAGGGGAAATACAAACCCCAACAGCAATTATTGATGTATGGCTTGAGTGTGATCGGATCAGCGGTGGTGGTCCAGCCCATGAAACGGATGATAGGTCGTGAACGACCAAATGGATCCAATTTTCATTCTTTTCCATCGGGGCATACCAGCACAGCCTTTGCAGC
>JACCDP010351242.1_pt1 | contig 66523 bp, 61 predicted proteins | sample 7445841 | NCBI WGS metagenome assembly JACCDP01 (sample SAMN15323441, study PRJNA562643) | freshwater metagenome | isolation source: river surface water | place: USA:Blue River Watershed | collected 2017-08-17 | reverse complement strand
TCAGGAATGTGCAAAGCATTAAGACGAAATAGGATAAACTTCACATGAGTAATAAAGGGGGCTTTTTTGAAATAACCGAAATAAACTCTTTTATATTTTTCATTGCGAAACCATGCGCCCCAATGAACTCCCCACCACGATGAGGTCAACAGTTCCAAATGATATTTTTTCGCAAACGCATATGCTTTCGCCCAAACAAGCAACCTGTTTCCCAATCCCGTATCGGGCAAAAGGGCGTAAACTTTTTGACTTTTTTCGATATCAATCAAAATGAAGTATTACAATTGCTTGTGCTAGCATTTGTCTTGAAATTACAAGCAAATAAGCATTGGATATAACTTATTCATGATTGGAGTATAATCATGAAAATGTGATGTGAGGTATATTGAGTTTCTTCGCATTTTTTCTAACTCGGTACTATCAGCAATTAATTTTAGGGCCAGTTGTGCCATTTGGGACGGCGTTTCAGCAGAGGTCAACTTATCATGGGGAATATCATATCCACGATTGCCATACGGGGTGGTCAATACTGGAATACCCCAACCTAAACCTTTGGCCAATTTTGTGCTCACACCTCTAGAATAATAAAATACCAAATTGAGAAATATAGCCCAGGTGCCTACTTCTTCGTGAATTCGTTCTTTGGGAACAAAGCCACAATATTCGACAAAAGAGTATTTTTGGGCCAGGGCATGACCAATGTTTTCTGGATTACCCAGAAGTCTCAATTTTATTTTTTGATGATCCAGCAATGACAATGCGTCGCAAAAAGAGACGATACCATCATGGTTGGGGGCATGACTCAAATCCCCCAAAAATCCAATTCTGCCATCAACAGGATTCCAAGGAGTGGTTTCACTTTTTACAATTCTCGGGACAATGAATACCCTTTTGGAACCCAGCCATTTCTCAACACCTTCCTCTACTTCACTCACGGTTAGTACCATATCCAAAAAGCGCAATCGAAATTTGACTTCTTTTTCAATGGTTTTTGCAAAAAGAAATGAATTTTTAAGTCGTGTCAATTTGTTTTGTCCTTTCTGAAATCGAAAACAATGGTGCAGCAAATCACCTGATTCATTGCCATGAGAACACAAGATCACTTTAACATCCGCATTAAATTCTTGTTTAAGCAGTAAAGCAAAAGTCATTGTGTTAGACAAATTCAAAAAAACATACTTGATATGATTGTTGATAATGATTTTCTTCAGTGCGTTTTTATAATCCTCTGGGGTATAATCATTGTAATTATTGAAGCCAAGTTTGACACGAAGTCTATAAAATAGTGAGTTTGCATAGGCAACAGGAAAAGGGATGACATCAAATCGGGTTGACAATAGATTTATATAATCTTCCGTGCAATTTTTTACTCCCCCTTCATTTTTACTGGGATCTAAGTAAATTTTATTGACGATAAACAAGACGCTTTCTTTCAAATAATATTGTTTGTTGAACTATACCAGCTGTAGGTAATGGGCAGCTATGGTCTCTACAGAAAATTTCGACTGGGCAAAACTTCTACACTTCTCCCTATCTATTGATAAAACATTGTTTACACAATCATTCATTTCAAGTATTGTATCAGCTATAAAACCTGTAATTCCTTCCTTGATTATCTCTGAAACTGCGCCTCTGTTAAAAGCAATAACAGGAGTGCCACAAGCCATCGCCTCGACCATGACCATGCCAAATGGCTCTTCCCATTCTATCGGGAATAGTAGTGCTTTAGACTGACCCAGATATCTACTTTTTTGTTCATCATCCAATGGGCCTAGGTATATAATTTGCTTATTATCAATCCATGGCATGATTTCTTTTTCAAAGTATTTACGTTCATCGGCGAGCGGTGAAATATTTCCGCCTATCAATAACTTGTTCCCAGTGGCCAAAGCTATTTTTATGGCTGTATGACAACCTTTAACCCTTTCAATTCGTCCAAGAAACATGAGGGGTGAATCTTCCTTGATATTATTTCCCAATGTATATTTTGCAAAATCAATCGCATTGTAAACGGTTTCCCACCTGCCGGCGACATTACCGCGAGAAAGAAGATTTGTGCTACAGCCGGTAAAAACAAGATGCTGATTTTTAAACCTATTAACTAGCAAAATGTTTTTAGGGTTAATCTCCCTGCCATAAGTCATGATTTTTTTGATGCGATGGTTCAGCACGGGTAGCAAATATGCAAGACGTCCGAAATTATGTACCAAATCAAACGAATTGCGATTATTCAAAAGAAACCACCAGGCTTTGGCAATAGACAACAATGCATGTATTTTTTTAGGAGGAAATTCTTCTATACCATAACCATGTACCGTACACCCTTCTACGAAAGAGCCATTGGTAACCAATAAATGAACTTCATGTCCCAATCTCAGATATTCTATTGCAAACATGTATACCAAACGTTCATGGCCACCATATCCCTTTGGTGGCACCAGAATTCCCGGATCCATGACCAACAGTATTTTCAATTCAACAAACTTTTGTACAAACCAAAGTAATCACTCCCCACTTCCTCAAAAGATCTAGGAGGCTGAATATTATTAACTAAATTCTGGAGGAGATCAGGCTCGTTAATACTCCGATGAATTTGATGACGCAAATCAAAAATGTTATTAAATTGAAAAAGGAGTCCATTGTGTTCATGTTGAATTTGATCTGCATTTCCATATACATCGCTTGCCAATACAGGGATACCTGCGGCAAAAGCCTCCTGGATGACCAAAGGACTCATCTCAGAAAATGTTGAACATATGCACAACATATCATACTGACAAAGCGTTGAGATTACCTCTTCTTGGGGTAGCCTTCCACACCAGAATACATTTTTCATTTCACATGTCCTGTATCTGATATTGGTTTCATATGCCAAATCATCAGTATTTCCGAAAATTGAAAGCTGTACTAATGTAGGATCAAAACCATCGATTGCTTCAATCAACAAATGAAGACCTTTGAATGGATTGATTCTTCCAAGGAAAACGAGGCGTAAGGGTTGGTTTGTGTCTTTACGCTTTCTTGGTAAAAAATTGGTTTGTAGGGGCAAAGCCTGCGGGATATAGCTTATTTTATCATTGTTCACGCCATTCTTCAGCAAAATGCTTTGATACCATTTTGTAAGAGCAACTACACGGTCACAGGCAGAAACAAGTGCGTTCAGATCTTGTTGTAATTTATCGATAATGGGGATGATACCCAAAGCAGTACCAGTTGTACTATTCCATTTTGAGGCATCAATTGAAAGTTGTTTCAATAAAACAGAAGCAGCTGTTAAATATGGAGCAGCAAAAGCATAGCCTCTTGAATGCAAATAACAATGGCTGCATTTTTGTGAATCGATCTTTCCATCACAAAGGAATTTGCCTTTATAATAAAGCGTACCTGCTTTACAGGAATATGTGGCTAGGTGAAAAGTCATGATCACTTTGGCGCCATGTATTTTAGCAGCCCTAACATGTTGAACAGTAATACCATTGCTGCCAGCCAGCTCATGAAAATGAACAATATCAGGCTGTATTTTTTTTAAAAATGCAATGAAATCATATAACCCATCCGGAGCACGAAAACCCAAGATAAGAGATCGGTCTACCAAGGATGGCTCGGCATATTGATGCACCTTTAATCCATCATACAAATAATCTGCAGGCATTGTTTTCCCGTAATGGGGAATCAGCACTTGTACATCAATACCCATCTTCTGCAAGTGCTTGCTCAAAGACCAGGTATATATTTCTGTTCCTGCTGTTTGTTGCGGAAGAAAATGATTTAGAACTTGGATTACTTTCATGAAGTTAAATGCCCAAAACTTTTTTCCATGGATACTGCCACATTTTATGACGAACTGGACCAACAAAATGGCGAAGGGAAATTTTGTTATAATCAAAAGCATGGAATAATTTAAAACTATCTGTTCCGTCAACAACAAAATGCTCGGCTGGCATCACTTTATACTGTTCAAGTTGTGCAAGGATATGAACGGCAGTCTGATCACTCCAGTAATGAAGTTCACCATGCTCTATTTTGTCCATTAGGTATTTGAACACAAAGTTCCAGTTAGACGGCTTATTTAAAAGAAGAAAGCCGAAATTCAAAGGATGTTCGTTGGGGGATAATTTAAATGAAGGATCAAAATAACCTTTTCCTTCATCAACGATATACCAATTCTCATTTGCAAACTGAGAAATATATTTTTTGAATTTTTGGTAAAAAAGAATATCGGAATCAACAAAAAGGGTAGTCAGGGAAAAGTCTGTTATCTGTCGCAACAGTTCAACTTTAAACAAAGTAGGAAATTGTTTAAAGCAGGCAAATGGTAAAATAACTTCTTTGTAATCAATCTCACGTACCTGAACAGAGGGTATAGAGTAAAAGACTTTAAGTTCATGTTGAGCATAAGTACCATCATTATAAATGACCCAGGTATTTGGCTTCCCTACATTTCTGAAAAACGATGCAACAGAATAAAGCTGATCAGCAAACTGCTTTGAGCCGGAAAAACTTACAACATTCAAATTGGTTTCGTTTTTTACCTCATTCAACCAATTTGGATTGAATTTAGACAGAAAAAGCTGCTTGTTTCTTTTTGCGGTAGTTTCTGCAATATACCTGATTGATCTGCCAATCACCTTAATGCATTTGTTTTAAGCACTATTAAAAGATAAATTCAGAATATTGTACTATATATGAGCGCTTGGATCAATAGGTGAATAATGGTAAGTATACTTTTTAAATAAAAAATAAAAATCACCAGGAGATACTCCCGCCTTTTTGTATAGACTGATAAAATCAGCAATCTTTCCTTTGAGTAGTGTATTATTTACCAAACGCCTTATGAAGGAACCTTTGATGTTGGCAGCTAATTCTTTCTTTTCTTCAGCAGTATACTGCTGCATGATCTCACAATCAATCAAGTATCCTTCCAAGAAGTTAGTATAGTTCTGGTTTACCCTGTTTGAAGCCTGGTTGCTTGATCTTCGCCAATATACAAAACCCGAAGGCACAAACAATGCATTAGCGGTTAAAGCCAGCTTTTTTTTAATATGCGTATCCCCTATGGCATAACGCTCAGAAAATCCACCTGCTGCGCGCAATTCTTCCAAACGAAAGACTGTTTCGTTAAAACCAATAACGGCTAAAGGAACTGCTGTACCATATATGAGTTGCATCAATTCAGTTGATTCAAAGAGATGAGGTAAAATAGCAAAATCAATGTGAGCAGGATGGACTCCCCAAATCATTTGAGCAGTTGGAAAGTCTTCAATGTATTCTGCAAGATTTCTAAGCGTGTGCTTCAACAATACATCATCCCCATCTACAAACAGTAAATATTTACCCTTAGCCACTTTGATAACACTATTCCGATTGGCATACTCTCCAATATTTTGATCATGACGAAAAGCTACAATTCGTGAATCGCTGTATTGACTTACTATGCTCCATGTATCATCCGATGAACAATCGTCTGCAAGTATATACTCAAACGATACAAAACTTGAAGCCAAAACACTTTCAACAGCTTGCTGTACCCATTTACTGGAATTATACGTAATGGTCGCTACAGTAAACAAAGGCTGCTCATTCAACATGCAGTATAAAGTAAATCAGTTAAATTTTGTATTTCTTGTGATGCATCATAATTAAGATAAATAGCAGTTTCCGGTAAGGCACGATCCCCACACAATACACCTGCCAGTTCAGTTAGGTTGTTAAACAACAACCCAGTGCCTTTATTCACCAGTTCAGAAGCCCCCCCACTGTTCCTAACCACTACCCGAAGACCAGCCTTGTTGGCTTCAACAATCACTCTCCCAAATGCCTCGGCCTTTGAAGCCACAATCAACACCTCATAGTGTGGCAAAACTTCTTCTTTGTTAAAATAACCTGGCAGTATTTGAACGTATGGTTTTAACCCATACATCTCGACAATGTTTTGTAATTCTATCAAGTAACTTTCTGTTTCACAGGGGCCTATTATATGCAATTCCTGCAAAGGTTTTTCTTGCTGTTTGTTAACGAGCATGGCTTTAAGCACATCTTTATGACCTTTGGATGCTATTATTTGACCGAACATTAAAAACTTAGCTTTCTTTGTACTATCTATTTTTAAACTTGCATTCCAGGTTACAGGTTGGTAAATTGTTTGAATAGTCGCCTTGGGCATTAACTTTTGAAATTTCCCAGTGATAGCCTGAGAATTACCAATGATCAGTTTGCTCGATTGCGCCATCCACCACATTGAAATCTTTTGGTTCCCCCAGCCAGGAGTAAAGTTGAAATCTTCTTCTCCAAACTCATGAATCCACCACACATGGGGTATAGTTTGTAACATAGCTGCAACACTCGCAGTAAATGATACAATTGTATTGGTACAAACAATCGCTGGTCTCTCCTTGATAATGAGTTTTCTAATTTGTCGAATAGCAACAACAGATCGAAATAAAACCTTGACCCATTTGCCAATGTGCCACCAGGAAAATTGATGTGCCCATCCATATTGGTGGATAATGGCATAAGGTATACCACGTTTCGTCAATTCCTGTTGCATGGTACCACTATGGGGTAGAATTATAAAAAATCTAAATTCCCCACTTAAAGCAGTGACATACTCAAGCATTGCACTATTAGCACCACTCAGAATAGATTCATGTGCTTGCCACAAAATTTTTGGCCGGAGGATATTCAATGATTATTAAATTCCTAACTAAATCTTTTTCCCCAACATAAAAGCTTTCAATGCGCCTGCAGTTTGTCGTGAGTAACTTACTTTGCTAAATTCTGGCAGGGCTTTTAAAATAGATTGATATTTTTTTAGTAGGGGTATATTGGCTTGCGAGAGATGTGACAAAAAAGCTGTCCAATTTGTTTTTTGCATTTTATACAGACAAGTGTCCCATAATGAAGAAAAGGCATCAAGATTGAATATCTTTCCAATGATTTTTCTTTCTTCTTGGATAAATCGATCATTGAAGATTTGAGTCTTTGATTTATCGTGTAGGCGAAAATTGACTAACAAATCATCCAGTTCCTTAACCTGAGGAAAATGATATAAATATCGGATGTATAGATCCCAATCAAAGGCATAATTAAACTGTTCATCAATACCTCCAGACTTTTCAATATGATGTCTGCGGATCCAAACCCCAGGCTGTACAAATTTCACATCTCTTTCCCAGCACATCAATCCTTTTGCCGTTAAATTTTGATTGGGAACGATTTCTTCAAATATTTCAGAAAATATTCGAACTTTTCCTGCCACCAATTGAACTTGTTTGTTGGAGAAAGCCAGTGCAATTTTATTCAAAGAACCAGGTTCCAAATAGTCATCGCTGTTTAACCAATTGAATATTTCGCCAGAACATATTTGTAAGCCTTTGTTAATGGCATTGGCTTGTCCTTTATCTTTTTCACTAACCCAGTAAGTAAGATATTTTTTGTATTTTTCAATGATCTCAACAGAATTGTCAGTACTGCCCCCATCAATAATTATATATTCCAGATTAGGATAGTTTTGACTGAGCACACTTTGAATCGTTTGCTCAATATACATCCCCTGGTTGTAGGAAGGAGTAACTATTGATATTCTTGGTAAAAAGCTGTTTGAAGAAGAAGTAATTGCGTTTTGCATTATATTACTTATTTGTTTAGGGTAGACGATTTAGTCGTAAGTTAATCTTGAGATAATGAACAAGTGTTTTATAGTCAAAAACTGAACAGCTCTGTTGTTACATCCCAATAAGCATTTCCATTATTTGCTTGTTGAATTTGCACGTATTTGCCTTCATAGGTTTTTTTGGGATGACTCAGTCTTCCTTTAATTTTTGCGAAGGAATTAATTAGATTCTTATTGAAATATGAAGCGGTGGAAGCAATAGCTGTATTAGGATTATCTTCTAAGCATAAAATAGCTCGACACTGATCAATATACTTTTTGATATCACTGCTTTTTTGTCGATGATTTAAACGAAATAAACTCAAAGGATTTTTTAATCCAAACAAATTTTCATGTTTGTAAAATTGATGCCATAGATAAAAATCACCAGCCAAATGATAATGGTTGTCTATTCTACCTCCGGCTTTTTCCCAAAGTTCTTTTCTCCAGAAGGTAGATTCTTGTTGAATAAAATAATAATTTGAATAGTGTCCCGCATATCTTCCGTCTAAATGACATTGTTTTGAAAAACCAGGGAAAGATCCAAACCAACGACTTTTTGATTGGTGGTCTATATAACCCGGTTGTAGTGTTGATAGCCAAGAAACTCCCGGCAATGATTGAAATATCTCCGCAATTGTTTGAAAACACCATGGCAAATAAATATCATCACTGTTTAAATAGCACATAATATCTCCGGAACATTTTTCAAAACCTTTATTAAGCGCATCATATACACCTTCATCTTTTTCACTTACCCAAAGTGTCAAATACTTTTCATAACGTTGAATTATCTCAATGCTATTATCTGTTGATCCTCCATCAACAATTATATATTCCAAATTGGGATATCCTTGAGATAAAACTGATAAAATAGTTTGCTCTAAAAATTCTCCATAATTATAGTTGGGTGTTACTATAGATATCTTAGGCAGTCTACTTGGATTCGGAATTTCTATCAATGTAAGTTGATTGTAGAAATTATTTAACTTGAAATATTTTGCACAAGAGGTACCAATATACAGATGGCTTAATTGACGGATTCAAATCATATAATGATTGTAATGTACCCAGATAGGAGCACATACTCAATTTCATTCTTATTAAACCTTCCTTCCTTAGCTTCACTTTTAAATGATAATAAATCTGATTCAAGATCTGTCTGGATGTAGGAGGGCGAAATGATTCAATTTCTTGATTTCCCCACACCTGTAAATGGCCGGGTACATTGCTTTCAGCAGTACCAAACGAAAGCTTTTTCAGATAGGTTGAATGTAGCTTTTCCGCTATGATTAGATGATCCATTTTCAGATTTGGATCTAATCCAGCCTCATACCCCATTTTAATGGCAGTTAGTACAATTTGAAGATCGCCACCACTAGAAAGCATTTTCCCCTTACGGTCAGAAAGTAGATAATCACCCATGAGAACATGATCGGCATATTTTTTGGCCACATCTTGGCGAACTACCAATCCTGTACCCGTTGGGTACCAATCCTGCCACCACTTATCACGTGAAAATATGGGGTCTTTTTCATGTCTTTCTTGAAATATATACTTCAGTTTTTGAAATTTATTTTGGTATTGTTGTGTGGGAAATACAACATTTACGTTACCAGGACCAAAGGCACCAGCATTGGGATGAATATGAATCGAATTCTCTGCATTGATTAGATAGTCCGGAGCTGGATGGTTATCATCATCAAAAAATATGATCCAATCATAAGCAGCCTTGGAAATACCTGCAATTCTTGCTGCTGTTAAACCTTCTTTCTCTTCCCGGATAATGGTGGTATTCTTTTTTAATCTGAGAAACGATTTTATACAATCAATATTAGCCAAAACAGGTAAGGAATTGTTATCGACAATAATTACTTCATGTGACGGGGCATCGTTTTTAAATTGCAGCATCGAGTCCAATAAACGTGAAAATGTTTGCTGATTGGGATTGTGCGCACAAACGATAATTGAGAATGATAACATCTTTTAAATATGAGATATGTAATGTTTTCCTCTACGGGATACTGCTAAATAACTACAGGAATGGCTCTTACAATTGAATGGTGCTTATAAAAATATAAACGATTTTCTGACAAGAGACTAGATGATGTCATTGCATCATTTACAAAAAAACAACAAAGAGTGGTAGCTGTGTAAATTATTAAAATTCAAAACGCTGTTTCATGTTTAAGATAGGCTTTTCCAGCAGGAACCATGACAAAGAAGAGACAAACAACAAAACAGCGAAACGGAATAGTTGTGTCAAATAGAATGAAATATAGGATGGAACCCCATGAAATGAGATACCATATAATTGGGGTATAAAATTATGAAAGAGGTAAACACCATAACTAATTTTCCCAATATACAGCAATACGGAATTGTTCAAAATTTGACTTAAAACCGGTGTTTCAATGGTATATGTAACACGATTGATCAGAATTCCAAAAGAAATTGAAATGAACAATATATATAAAGACGTAAAGTAAGGCACAAAAGTCCATTGCAAGATTTGTAAATGAATAACGACTAGCAAGACAATTGCAAAGAGAACGATCCATTTTTGATGGTCTACGTATTTTTTGTACCAATGCTGCCTTTCTTTTCTACCGTAAGCAATCAAACCGCCAATACAAAAAGAATCTAGGCTTGCGGGCATTAATAAACGACCCATGTCAGATGCGGCTGTAACCATTACCAATCGAAAAAAGACACCTGCAAGAACACCCGTGATTAAAACGGGCATAAGATACTTACGTGTTACCAGTAAAATTATAGCTGGCCATACAACATAAAATTGCTCCTCAACAGCTAAACTCCAAAAATGAGACAAGGATCCTTGTAATGTACCCTTTAGCCAAAAATATATATTTGAGCCATAAAAATAATGCCACCAGAAACTTTCCCGAATACCAGAAACATTTAAAAATACTAATAACAATAACAGCATATAATAAACCGGAAAAATCCGAAGAAAGCGACGCATATAAAAAACCTTAAAAGCTTGACCTAACGGAGCGCCTAATTCATAATTGGTTTTGCTTCTCAGTAAAATATCTGTAATCAAAAAACCACTTAGCACAAAAAACAAGACCACTCCCAAGATGCCATTGGCTGTATACCGGTTCAAAAAATGTTCCTGTGCAAACCAATGTGATACAATAACCAGTAAAACAGCAATGGCGCGCAATGCGTCCAACTGTGGATAGTATTGTCTTTTTTCGATTGTCATCAATTATAACGGAATCCAGTTGATTGGATAATAATTTTCATAAAGCAGTGAAGGATCATTAAATGGGGTTAGAGGTCTTACTATGATCTTTTCCGGATGTTGATTAAGCCATGCACTCCACCAAGAAAAAGAACTATTGGCAATAATTTGATACGGACATTGGGCCATAAGATAAAGTTGCAAATAATCTTCCTTCCATTCAGGTTCATCAAAAAAAAGAATGTTCTCCCCTTTAAAATAACTTTTGCACCAGTTTATATCATCGGAGAATATGACAAACTTGGCACTATGTATTTTTTGGCTTAAGTATTGCATAGCCCTTGTATAATATTCTGTTCCGATGAACCCATAGCGGTCATCCTTCAAATAATCTGTTCTGCGTACATGTACAGCGATGGTACGCGAATCAATGAATGCAGGCAGAGATGGCATATGCTTTGGCTCCAATTCCTTCAATAAGATTGGCCTTAGGTGTTCAAAATAATCAGAAGATTGCCAGTAACCTTCTATATGAGTAAGAAAACCAAGTCTATTTATAAGGTTTGTATTCACCTTGAATACTTCTTCTTTTATGGAGGAAAAAAGACCCAATGAAGAAAGCAAAAGGTTTAACCTTGACCCATTTTTGAAAATTTTTGTAATCAAGTTTTTGGGCAATACACTTGCCTTTATTTTAAAGCAGTTCACTCCTAAGTTTCTTACAGAATAATCCTTATTATAATAAGTAGTATCGATTATTACCCTTCCGGTTTTATATGCAAGCGCTCTTGCAGCGGCATACTGAAAAAGCTGGTTACCAAGGCCACCCTTCAGCTTTACACATATAAGGGGATACATAACTAAATAATTATTCTTCGGATCAGCTGTTTAAAATAATTGTAGAATGAGGTGTCTTTTTTTATCCCACGGAGTAGAGTATGCCCTCCATAGTTATTTTTATCCCTTAATACTATCTTAGGAAGGAAAGGGATATTCATTTCCTCCGGATAAACATAGGAGGGTAGTAGAAGTTTATATGGGTTAGACAAAAGATATTTGTTGTAGTGTGACTCATCATGCCAAAGTGCTATGATACTTTTTTTAAAATCCTGATCTATGTTATATTCAAGTTGTCTACACATGAGTAGAAATGCGAAAGTCTCTCCTCCAATGAAAGCTCCCATTACATAATGATTCCCAATGCCCGTCTCTATACAGGCTGATGAGTTTGGATTGCGATCGTAGATAAATTCATCGGGTTTTTTATCATAATAACAGGGGTGCTGGCTGCCAATCAATAAAAACGGATCTGGTAATATTTCATCTCCAATTTCGGATACAATTAAGGCATTTGCATTGATAAAATAGACATAATCATACTCTTGCAATTTTTCCGCTATTCGGAGGAATATTTTGTATCGATAAAGTGTATCCAGTGGCCAGCCCAACTTTTGCTGATAGATAAAATCAACATTGCTTTGCTTTCTCTTTAGTAATAATTTATTATCTGTGAAAACAAAATAAAACTTACTATGTTGCCGCAGTAAATTGTTTTCTGCAGAGTTGTAAAATTCGTCCCAAAATATTGAGTATTTGCCAGTACAGATGTATAAAATGGCTATTTTCTTTGCATGATGAATGTCTTTTAAAAGTGACTGGTCTGTCAATTTAACTACCATACCTCAGCAAATTGCTAACGAATGAGATCAGTTTTATATTCACAAGGGATATGGGGTTTGTTTCCTTGTTTCTTTTAGCAAGTGATGCTACCTCCATTTTGGACAGATGCCCCCTTCTTAATAAATAATCTAGAATTCTTTTCTTTTCTATTGTTGATATATTGTTTTTCTGTTCCTGTGAACGGATTGATTTTGGGTGTGTCCGAAAATAGTTAATCGTTGAATTTGTATACATAATATTACCCTGTTCTAAAAGATAAATCCAGAAATACCAATCTCCAGAAAGCCTATAAGAAAATAAATCATCGCTTATGGAAAGTGATTTATTTTTTCGAAACAATACAGCACTTGCATTTGGAATCGTATTTTTAAAACACAACGCTCTTTTGATTTCGTCTATTCCTTCATTTTTATAGCTGCTCCTCCACTTAGTAGGTGAAAGTTCTTCATACCAATGGGATAGATCATCCATATAGTATCCGTTTTCATCTACCCTATTTGACTTACAATACACCAAAGAAAGATCCGGATTCCGATCTAAAAAGCTCGAAGTAACTTCAAGAAAGTTATTATCACAAAAATCATCGCTTTCAGCAATCCAAATGTATTCACCCTTTGCAAGATTGATTCCTTTTTTCCATTGAAGAAAAGTATTACCAAAGTTTACTTCATTTTGATGGGCCATTGTAACGCTCGGATGCTCACTATATGACCTGATCAGCTGCCAACTTTCATCAGTAGAACAGTCATCAAGAATAATCAACTCAAAATCATGAAAAGATTGATTTAAAATTGAATCAATCCTCTGTTGCAAGTATGCAGCATGATTAAAGCTTGGAACGATAACAGAAACCTTTACATTTTGCAACTTTGAATAATGTTATAAGGGTTTAAAACTGTATACTCAATTTTGTATGGCAATAAAGATGTATCGCCCCATAACCTTTTTTCATCATAATATTTTTTTTGTCTCCCATTCCAACAACGGTCTTACAATTCCAGGGATTTTCCCTCCATATAGCCCTCTGGCATTTGTAATTTTTGATCCGTCGTCGTCAACAGCCGTAAAAGAGGCGACTTCGGTTTCTTCAATATGAATCATAAATGGATTATAACTCATGATCGCAACGCCCACCATATGCAATCCTTCCGCTAAAAAATTGGCTGGAATAAGAACAGTCGCTTCATAGCATCCATTGTCCAAGGATTTTTTACTTTTTGCAAATGCTGTATCATGCGAACTTAAAATATGAACCCCATTGCTATTGAAAAGATTAAACCCGTGTATGTATTTGAAATTTCTTTTCTTCAAACGATATATAATTTTTATTACTACTTCCTCATGAGTAAATATGGTTTCAACCAATTCATTTCGCGAGTTACATACAGATACCTCCTCCAATGTCACGTATTCATTTCCTGGCTTAACCAGATCATCTGCCCAGCTTCGTTTTGCAGTCGAACCTGAATTTCCTTTTAAGTACTGGTTAATTCCTTCGTCTGTATTGCCTAAGCACATTAAACTGCCATTTTCCAATACTGCAATCTGGTTACACAATCTTCTAATGGCATCCATTTGATGACTCACGAACAAAACAGTCCTACCCTGATTGACACTTACGTCATTCATCTTTCCCAAACATTTCTTCTGAAATTCCACATCCCCCACCGCCAATACTTCATCAACGATCAGGATCTCCGGCTCCAGATGAGCGGCAACAGCAAAAGCCAATCGTACATACATGCCCGAGGAATATCGTTTGACAGGTGTATCAATGTACCGTTCAACATCTGCAAAATCAACGATTTCGTCAAACTTGCGCTGAATTTCTCTTCTTGTCATTCCCAAGATCGCACCATTCAGGAAAATATTGTCTCTGCCACTCAACTCGGGATGAAAACCAGTGCCTACTTCTAACAAACTGGATACCCTTCCCTTGATCTTGGCCGATCCGGTGGTGGGTGCTGTGGTGCGGCTTAAGATCTTGAGCAAAGTACTCTTGCCCGCACCATTCCTTCCAATGATTCCCAATACCTCTCCTTCCCGCACTTCGACATTGATGTCCTTCAAGGCCCACACGTACTCGCTTTTCCCTTTTCTGGTTCGATCGTTTGCTTCACCAATTTTCAAATAAGGATCTTCTTTGCCCCGAACGCTATGCCACCATCGGTTGAAGTCATGTCTAATGGTACCGGTTCCTACATGACCGAGACGGTATTGCTTCGAGAGATTTTCAACTTTGATGACTGCAGCCATGATGTTTATACTGTATCCATGAATGTTTGCTCTACTTTGCTGAACATCAACAACCCTATCAACAAAGTGACCAACATGAACCCAACGCTGTATCCAAAACCGGAAGCATCAAAACTACCTGCACCCAGTGTGGCATAGCGGAAGGCTTCCACCAAGGGGGCAAGAGGGTTCAAGGAAATCCAAGATTTCACTTGCTCATTGGCAATGGTCGACATGGGATATACCACTGGAGTGGCATACATCAACAACTGAACTGCAAATCCTATCAATACAGTCAGGTCTCTGTACTTTGTAGTCATTGAGGAGATGATGATGCCAAGACCCAGACCCTGACCTGCCATGACAAGAACAATGACAGGTATCAGAATTAATGAGCTGAGAGAGGGTGGATGGCCCAATGAACTTGAACTGGCGAAATTGAACCACAACACAGCAACAATCAGCAAAAAAAACTGGATGCCAAACTTCACAATATTACTCGCTACCACAGAAAGTGGAAGGATCAATCTGGGAAAATAGACCTTGCTAAAAATTCCCGCATTGGCAACGAAAGTATTGGAAGTGGCATTGAGGCAAGAGGAAAAATAATTCCAGATGGTGATGCCACTCATGTAAAACAATACTGGAATTACCCCATCGGTGGGAATCTTTGCTATGTTCGTGAAAACGACCATAAAAATTATCGTCGTAAATAGCGGTTGGATCAAATGCCAAAGCGGTCCGAGAATGGTCTGCTTGTACTGTGCCTTGAAATCTCTTTTCACAAACATCCACAAAAGGTCTCTGTAGCGCCAAACATCTTTGAGGTTGATATCCAGCAGGTGTGATGGCGGTTTGATCTCCAGATCCCAGGATTCATCAATGTCTATTTTTCCTGCTTCTTGCTTCATTGATTTTCTATACAGACAGCCCCAGATTTCTGGCTGCCTTTTTCCACCAACTGAATTTTTTGTTCTTGGTATCAAAATAATGGGAGATATAACGATCGGAACGATATCCATATCCTACGTATCCATAGCTCACATACCCATAGTACTTGCCATAACCCAACTTGGCCTTCACATCGTTGATCACAATGCTCAAATGGGGTAACTTCTTTCCACTGTATAATTCTTCCACCAGCTGCACCTGCTTCTTGAACGTATAATTGTGGCGAACGATATATATAGAAGCATCTGCATACTTACCCAACTCAATGGCATCGCTGACCAAACCCACTGGAGCCGTATCCAACACTACCACATCAAATCTTTCTTTCACTTCTCTGAACAACTCTTCCAGCTTGGCGTCAAGTATCAATTCAGCAGGGTTCGGCGGGATGGGTCCGCAACCAATCACATACAAATTGCTCATGGTTTCAATCGGCAAAATGATATCTTCAATCGCAGCCTTTCCCATCAGGTAATTGGTAATACCCTTGTGGTTCTTTCGATCGATCCCCAAGCCCTTCAAGATCTTCGGCTTCCGGATATCAAACTCCATTATCACTGTCTTCTTTCCGGAAATGGCCATAACACCCGCTATATTGGTAGCAATGAACGATTTTCCTTCACCACTCATGCTGGAAGAAACCAGAATGGTGGACTTGTCCTTTTTGGGGAGTATGTATTGCAGGTTGGCACGGATGATGCGGAACTGTTCAGAAATGAACTTGCGATCCGATCCGGAAATGATGAGCACATCCTGCTCATCGGAATGCCCGACCTCACCCATCAATGGAGCGGTAGTGAATTTGTCGATATCTACCCTCGAGGAGACCTTGTCGTTCAACACCTCCAGCAACAATACAATACCCACCGGTATGGCCAATCCTGTCAAGAGAGCGGTAATATAGAAGGATCTTGGATTGGGGCTCACGGGCCATCCTCCTGAAAAACCGGGCTCCAATACCTGGATATTCGACAGGGTTGAAGCTGCACTGATACTGGTCTGTATTTTGCGTTGCAGCAAACTGGAATACAGTTCTTCCATCACTTTCTGCTGTCGGGTGATATCCAAAAACTGCCTTTGTTTGCGGGGCATGGTGCGCAACTCACTGTTGGCCTGCAATTCCGCCTGTTCCAAACTTTCCTTCAATGCCTTGTAACTGTCACGCAATTGTCCGAGCGACAACACCACTTCTCCTCTCAATTTGTTCATGGTCAATTCCAGGTCACGGATGATGGGATTTTCCTTAGGAATTGTTTGAAGGGAAATCTCCCTTTGCAACTGTACTTTGTTGTATTCACCAATGATATTGCCTACTCCTGCCTGCGTTACTTCCCCCAGCATGGGTATGCTGCGGTAGACATTCTTGGGATCTTTGACATAGTTGATCAGATATTCGATCAATCTTTCCTGAATGGCTTGCTCATTGATCTTTTGTGTGGATCCCTGTAACTCAGAGAAGAAACCCTGTGCCTGGCTTTCCAGCGCGACCACTTTGTTGATCTCTTTGAAATTTTGGAGGTTGCCCTCCACATTGCTTAGATCCCCTTTTGCATTGGCCAGTTGGTCTTCAATAAAATGCAAGGCACTGATGGATGATTCTCTTTTGTCCTGCAAACTGTATTCCTGATAGGCTTTCAAAAAGCCATTCACTGCATCTTCTGCTACTTTTGGATGCTCTGCATAATAAATAAAATTCAACACCGTGGATCCCTTATTGACAGCACCCACTTGTATTCCGCTCGCCAGATTTCTGGCCATCTGATCTGCGGGTGTCCAGCTACAGATGAAGTCATTGGCTGCACCAAAACTGGTCACTTGCTTTTCTATGATGAAGGACCCTTGTGCTGTCTGAAAAATAGATCCAAATGCCACAGAATCTTTGCTCTCATTTACCATGAAATAATCTCCGGAGACAGTTGCCTTTACCCCTAAGGAAAAGCCATGCGAAGAATCATTGAGTGATAGGATGCGCAAGCGAATGGGGCTCGCTGGATTGTGGATGAGCCGGTTGCGGATACTGCCTTTGTAATAATACGACTGCTGCAGGTCAGCATGATTCAACACCAATCTTCCCATGGCAGTCGACTTGATCAATTCAATTTGATCATCCATGGTCCTCACGTTAACCGTTGTGGCCACCACGTCCCCCACCAGCTTGTCACTACCGGTTGTTCCCGCAGGCCTGTCCGTTTTGATCAACACCTTTCCGGATGCATTGAAAACAGGATTGATATAGCGCAAACGCAGATGGGCAATCCCCAATGAAATAGCTACACAAACTAGGATCCATGGGATGAGATAGATATAACGCAGGATAAATTCCCTTGCGCTGAAATCGTTGATATGCTTTTTCATACCCGTGTTGGACAGGGCATGAACCAGACTTTCGTTACTGGCTTGATGGGTCATTCAGGAATGAAAAATGAAAGAAATGTTTTACCGAAAAAAGTTGACGATGAGGAACATCAGGGAAATGATGCTGAATCCCAGGCTGATGTTGCGGGTCCAAGCCTCATCGATCCTGTTGGACTTCGACTTGCGCATGTCTACAAATACCATATCGTTTTGCTGCAAGTAATAGTAAGGAGAGTTGAAAACATCCGGCCGGGTTAGATCGATCCTCGCAAAAACGCGCTTGCCATCCTTCTCTCTTATCACCAGAATATTATCTCGTTTGCCATATTCGGTTAAGTCACCTGCCAGGGTGAGTGCTTCAAAAATATTGGTGTTTTCACGCACAAGCGGATAGATGCCCGGGCTCCTCACATCACCAAAAACAGTGATCTTGAGGTTCAAAAATCGAATGGTATAATAAGGATTGATCAGGTATTTATCTTTCAGCTTGCTGTCCAGCAAAACTTTCAATCCGTCCCTGGTCAAACCCTCTACATTGAGTTTGCCTACCTGTGGGAAAAAGATATTGCCGTCTTGGTCTACATCATATACTGAACCAACACCCGAAACCACTGCACCGCTGTTGCCGGATGGTAGGCCTCCACTGGGCTGTTGTATGCCTCCGCTGCCATTGAACATGGCGCTGGCCGATGCATTGTCGCTGAATACCGCAATGCTGATCTGATCTCCTTTCTGTATGCGCTGCTCCGGAACTTTGAACTGACTGTATTGCGTTGAATCAATATTCCCCTGCAAATATTGCAACTGCTTGTAACTGGTGCAAGAAATCAAATAAAAAAAGGTTGACAGTATCAGGAGTATTCTCATGGAATGATGATCCCTTATACTTTGCTCAATGATTTTTTATCAAATTTGGCTGTAATCAAAAAACCCAGGCTCTCGATTCTCACTTCTACTGTATTGGGACCCATCACACGCAGCACCCGACCTTTGGCCCCCATCATCACGCCGGAAGTAAGCATCACCTCATCAGCCGGTTTGATGTCGATATTGGAAACCTGCACATCTTCAAATTCAGAAAGAAATTTCTTGAGTTCAATGATCTCTTCTTCCTTGACGATGGCCGGCTTGCCATTCCAATAAACGAAATTCAATACGCCATCGACAAAACGCACTTCGGTTCTCTCCGCATCAGCAACCTTTACGAACACATAACTCCTGAACAAAGGCTCTTCGATTGTCTTTATCCGGTCCGTCCACTTTCGCTTCACCTTGTTCAAAGGACAGTACGCCTCAAAATTTTTTTGAGAAAGCAGTTTGTGAACCTTTTTTTCCCACCGCGGCTTGGTGTACAATGCGTACCAATATTTTTGATTATCTGCCATAGGTATTTTTCAATGCTTCGCCAGGTCACTCACATACATGAGCAAACACAGTGATCCTGTCTCAATCAAGATTTTTTTTGGTTTTATACATGGATATTGGTTGGAGAAACTTACTGCTGTAAAAAATAGAGGTCTGTTCACAAACATACTATTTTTAAATCATTGGAATCAAGAGTATTGTACAAATAAAAAAAGAGTTGGCTCGTATGTATTTTTTCGTAAAATTCATGCAAGCCAACCCTCTTTTCCCGATCCTAATTCAACGGAATATCACGCTTTAAAAGTTCATCCCTATTGGCCATTTCCCAAGCGGTATAAAAAACCAACTGGGCTCTCTTGGCGAGCAGGGGATAATTGATCTTATCCGGAGTATCCGTAGGCTTATGATAGTCTGCCTTTAGCATGCCATCATAATAAAAAATGATGGGCACTCCCTTGCGGGCAAAATTGAAATGGTCACTGCGATAATAGATCCTGTTGGGGTCCTTCGGGTCGTTGAACTTATAATCCAGCACCAATTGGGTATACTTGTTGTTCATCGCTTCGCTGATGGGCTTCAACTCTGTGCTGAGCTTGTCGTCCCCTACCACATAAACGTAGTTCAGCGTATCAGCTGATTTGCGCTCGGTATCAGTCCTGCCGATCATGTCAATGTTCAGATCCGCCGTGGTCTTCTCCATCGGTACCGTAGGGTGCTCTGAGAAATATTCAGATCCCCAGAGCCCTTTTTCTTCACCACTCACGGTGATGAAAAGCACGCTTCTCCTGGGGCCTTTGCCTTCGGCCTTGGCCTTGGCAAAAGCTTCAGCCATCTCGAGTACACTTACCGTTCCCGATCCATCGTCATCGGCGCCATAGTAAATCTGACCGTTTTTCACTCCTTCGTGATCATAATGCGCAGAAACGATCAGCCACTCATCAGCCTTGTCACTTCCCTCCACATATCCCAATACATTGCTGCTAGACAACTCAACAGTCTTCTTGCTGTAAGATAATTTTACATTAGCCTTCACCACAGTGCCGGAAACCTTTCCTGTCTTGCCAGCATTTACCCAGGCATTCCAGCAGGAATCCCCACCGGCAATGCTCTTGGCAGTGGCATCAGAAACAATGAATGTGTTGGGATATTGCTCTGCCTTGTAAAGGTTCATGTACATGTTGCCGCCATTGGCACCCGCTCTCCTTGGGAAACCGGCACCGGCGATGATCACTGCCGCTGCACCCTTGTTGCGGGCATTGATGATCTTGCCGTACAGGGAATTTGCTCCGCGAAATCCGGGAGCAGAAGGCTTGAATCCGCTAGGGGCTCCATCTAGCAACAAAACTGCCTTGCCCACCACATTTAATCCTGCATAGTCATCCACGTCTTTGTCTACCAATCCATGTCCAGCAAACACCACTTCTGAATAGTATCCGGTGGCATTGTTGTTCCATTGCGTGAAGGGAACATAGTCCGTATTGGTTGCAAAAGTCTTGCCATTCACCACAATTTCTGAACTGCCTGGCTCGTCTTTGTAGACAGGAAAGGATTGTTGGAAACTTCCGTTGTTGCCAGGCTTCAGTCCGATCGACTTAAAATGTTGTTCGATATAAGCAGCTGCTTTTTTTTGTCCCTCTGTTGCGGTTTCCCTTCCCTGCATTTCCGCTCCGGCAACAATGTACAAATGCCTGCTCAGGTCTTCTGTGGTGATGGTGGAGGCATATGCCTTGGGGTCCACCGCTTTTGTTTTTTTCTTTTGTGCCTGTGTGCTCAATACAGATGTCACGACAAGCAAGAAAAGTGCTACTCTTTTCATGATGGGGTTTTGGTTTTAAATTTTGTTGACGCGATTGGCATGCCTACCCCCTTCAAAGGGAGTGGACATGAAAATATCGGTGATCTCATTGGCGGATTCCAGAGAAATAAAACGGGCAGGAAGACAAACCACATTGGCATCGTTGTGGGCACGCGCGAGTGAAGCGATCTCCTTCTCCCAGCAAAGCGCCGCACGGATGCCTGCATGCTTGTTCGCTGTGATGCAGACGCCATTGGCAGACCCACAGATCAGCACACCTTTCTCTGTTTCTCCTTTTTCAACAGATGCTGCCACCGCGTGGGCATAATCCGGGTAATCACAGGAGGCTTCAGTGAAAGTTCCGCAGTCGGTAACCTGATGACCCGCTTTTTCAAGGTGCAGCTTGATAGCTTCCTTATAGGCAAAACCTGCATGATCTGAACCAATAGAAATATTCATTATCCTTTATTGTAAACTTTTCTCATGTCCCTCTTACTCCCACTCCTCATCCTGCTTTTTCTTCACTCTCACGGCGATCAAGATGCTGATCTCATAGAGCAAAACCAATGGAACCACCACAATCAACTGCGATCCCCAATCCGGTGAAGGTGTAATGATGGCCGCCAGCACCAGCAACACCACATAAGCATATTTTCTATAGGTGCGGAGGAAATTGGGCGTAATGATGCCGAGCTTCGACAACAGCCAGGTGGCCATCGGCAATTCAAAGGCCAGTCCCGCTCCAAGCGTTATGTCAATCAGGGTATCAAGATAGTCTGAAAGCGTTGGTCTGTAGTCAATGATGGCCAGGTCGCCTATGGTATAGTTGGCCAAAAAGTTGAACGTAAAAGGCGCCAGCATGAAATAACCGAAGGCAGCACCCAAGAAAAAGAACATGCTCACCCAGAAAATGATCCCACTGGTATATTTCAATTCAGTAGGCTTCAAGGCGGGTCTGACAAATTTCCATATCTCCCAAAACACATAGGGCAAAGCCACCAGCAAACCACCGACAATTGCAATGGTGATGCTCGACATGAAAGTACCACTGATAGAAGTCACTTGCAGGTTCAGCTTCATCGGAGGCATGCAGAGGGAGTCCCCCATGTGCAAAAAACGGCTGAGACTGCAGAAAAAGCGGTAAGAAATAAAGTCATTACGGGTGGGGCCCATGATGACCTTATCGAAGATTTCATCAATGTAAACAAAGAAGAGAATGGCACTGACCAGGATCACCAAAACCGATCGCACAATATGCCAGCGAAGTATCTCCAGGTGGTCGATGAAACTCATCTCTGATTCATCATCACCTGCGCCTTTTCTGAGTCTTTTGAAAAACGAACCTTGTTCTGCCACACTGTTTTTTTGGAGTGGCTAAGTTAGGAAATTAGGCATTAGGAATCAAAACTCCAGCCCCCCAACATCAATGCCCATTACCCTCCATTGTCCTGCTTGCTGACGCAACTCCAGCTTCCATTCCCCGCGGATGATATCGGTGCGATCCGTCCGGGAAGAGCCACTCACATGCCAGCCCTTCATGACATAATATCCATTGTGAAACTGGCTGCTTTGAAATCCTACTGACTTGCATTCGATTTCACCAAATCGCTGTCGATGTCGCTGCACCAAATACTGTAATTCCGGTTCTGAAAGATTGCTGAAATCATTGAGCCGGAAGGGAGAGGCCAACAAGGGAATTAGCTCCGGCACGGCACGGTCATAGAAAGCAGTCAGCAATTGCCTGATCATCATCTCTGGGCGGGGCAGGCCTGCCGGGTGCATTCCTTCACCTTCTCCCTGCAACAAATGGGGTCTTTGGGTCATAATGGTTGTTTTGATAAAATTCAAAACAAGTGATGACCCCTGCAAGGAGATTCCAACTCCGTATCAGGTGATTTTGCTCATCCCCGAAAAGAGAATTGAACGCGATGGAGTAGCTTTACAGCCAATGGAAAAGATAAAAAACCTTTTGCGACAATTGCTCATCGCTCCCTTTATCGGGTTGATACAACTGTATCGATGGGTGATTTCTCCCTGGTTGGGACCGAAATGCCGTTATACTCCAACCTGTTCCCAATACGCCATGGATGCACTTCGAAAGTATGGAATGATGAAGGGCCTTTGGAAGGCCCTTCAAAGAATATCTAGATGTCACCCCTGGGGGGGCAGTGGTTATGATCCTGCTTGAAAACGCTCGGCAACCTTTTTCCAGTTGACTACGCTCCAGAAAGCACCCAGGTAATCCGCCCTGCGGTTCTGGTACTTCAGGTAATATGCATGTTCCCATACGTCCACTCCGAGGACAGGTGTTCCCTTTACTTCAGCTACATCCATCAGCGGGTTGTCCTGGTTAGGAGTAGAGCTGATCTCCAATTTTCCGTCCTTTACAAGCAACCATGCCCAACCACTTCCAAAGCGGGTCATACCGGCATTGGCAAATTTTTCTTTGAAAGCATCAAAGGATCCAAAGGCAGCATCGATCGCAGCAGCAAGGGCTCCATCAGGAGCACCGCCGGCATTGGGTGCCAAGCTTTCCCAGAAGAAAGTATGGTTCCAGTGTCCGCCACCATTGTTGCGAACGGCGGGTGAAATACTTCCGGCAGCAGCCACCAGTTCTTCCAGTGATTTTCCCTCATTGGGTGTTCCGGCAATGGCCTTGTTCAGGTTGTCGACATAGGCCTGGTGATGCTTTCCATGGTGAATCTGCATGGTCAGGGCATCAATATGGGGTTCAAGTGCCTCGTGTGCATAAGGCAAAGCGGGTAATGTAAATGGCATGTATTCAAATTTAGAAGGCAAAATTACATCATTTCTGCGTACGCATCTCCTTCTCGTTTGACTGCGATCAACTGATTTCCATCACCTCCTTGCCCGAAAAAAAGATTTCATCAACTCCGCTGCCTCATCCCCCATGATACCACTGATCACCTGGGTTTTGGGATGAAAGGGATTGCGTTCGTCTGTATAGACATGGTGTCCATTTTTTAGATCCGCTGCGCCCCAAACGATCGTGCCCACCTTGCTCCAGTGCAGGGCACCAGCGCACATGAGACAGGGTTCAACCGTTACATACAATACAGCTTCCGGTATGTATTTTGCACCCAGTGAATTAAATGCAGCAGTCAGCGCAATCATTTCGGCATGCGCGGTGGGGTCCTTGAGTTTCTCCACCATGTTGTAACCCCGTGAGATGATACGATTGTTCACCACAACAATTGCTCCTACCGGCACTTCCCCTTCTTCATAGGCCTTCTCCGCTTCGCGAAGCGCTGCTTTCATGTAGTGATCGTGTGTCATGCTCCCATTTTTGATGCTGTTCTGCGGATCAATTTAGTCAATGCCTCAGTGATGGCAGTGTCGATCTCTTGGTAGGAGAGAATCTTGGGCTCAATGTAAACAAGGAAAAGATCCATGAACAATCCTTTTTCTTCGAGGCTGGTTTTCAATGCCAGCTTCTGCTTTCGGTATGACTCGCGGATGCGGCGTTTGAGCAGGTTTCGGTCTACTGCCCGCTTGAAATGCCGGGAGCTGACCGAGACGCCCATCTGGAGGGAAGAAGGACCAGGGACGGGGGACGAGGGGGCAGCGTCTAGGGACGATTCCTGCTGGCCGTCAGAAAGGGACAAGGAACCAGGGACGGGGGACGACGGGCTTACGAAACGATAATGAACCAAAACAGGACTGACCCTGAACTTCTCTCCTTCGGCAAAAAGAATCCTGATCCTTTTGTAGGATTTCAATCTTTCGGTCTTGGAGAGGGTTTGTCGGGGCATTTTGTTCAAGATCGTGGCGGTGTTGAAGAGGATTCCGATTTAAACGACGGTCATCCCAAAACAAAAATAGCTCCGGAACAGGTTCCGGAGCTATGATTATCTAAATAATCGTTTGGATTATTTCAGTTTGCTTTCGTCGGAAACAGAGAGCTTTTTGCGGCCCTTCTTCCTTCTGCTGGCCAAAACGGCACGGCCGTTGGCTGATTCCATGCGCTTGCGGAAACCGTGAACGGATTTCCTGCGGCGGCGACTGGGTTGAAATGTACGTTTCATGATTCGTTTTTTTCCTTGGTTTTTGAATAAACGACCGGGAGAAGCGGTCCATTCTGTTCAATGCCCTACAGGTCACCACACCCGTAGTCTTGTGAAAGGACGGCAAAGATAGGGGTTTTTACAATTCAACCCTTTCAGAAACCACTTCCGATCCCCAGAAAACAGATGCTGCATGGCCAAACTGCAGAGGATCGCCCGTGGTGCAAAATTTCAGTATGCCGGATCCGGAGATGCTGGACGCCATTGGCAGGTGCCGCTGCAAATACTCTTTCAAGCTGGCAGCCACAATTTCACCCTGAGAAACAACTTCAATATGAGAAGGCAAGGCAGCCCTGATCTTGGGATACAACAAGGGATAATGGGTGCAAGCCAACAAGATGGTATCGATCAATGGTGACTGCGCAGCCAATTTTTCAAGACAGGCTTTGATCTCTGTATCCGCCTTGGGGGAGTCATGTTCTCCCTCCTCTACCAGGGGTACCCAGGTAGGGCAAGCCTGCTGGTGAACCTGAACATCCGGAAAGAATTTGTTGATCTCGATCACATAAGACAAGGAATCCACAGTACCCTTTGTGGCCAGCACCCCAATATGTTGGGAGTCGGTATAATCCCCGATCACTTCCGTGGTGGGTCGGATAACCCCCAGCACCCTCTTATCAGGTGCCAGGCTTGGCAGATCGCGCTGCTGAATGGTCCGCAAGGCCTTGGCAGAAGCGGTATTGCAGGCCAGGATCACCAGGGGACAACCCTGCGCGAACAACCATTTGACAGCCTGCAGGGTATATTGATAAACGGTATCAAAGTCGCGTGTTCCATAAGGCGCACGGGCATTGTCTCCCAAATACAAATAATCATATTCCGGCATCAGGGCATGGATCTCCTTCAGCACGGTGAGTCCGCCCAACCCTGAATCAAAAACCCCTATCGGATGTTGCATCTTCATGTCAAAAAAAAGACCGAAACAAAGTTTCGGTCCGTCTTTTATTTTGCAGGCGCTTTCGGTGCACCCTCGATTTTCTTCTTGATCAGTGGCAGCAGATCGTCTGCATCAGGCTGTACAATCAATGCTTCCTTGCGGAATACATAAGCATATCCATTGGCCTTGGCTACATCTGCAATCATCTGGTTGGCTTTCTGTGCTACAGGTGCCATCAGCTCTTCCTGCTTTTGCTGCATTTGCTGCTGATAGTTCTGCTCATACCCCTGCAATTCGATCAGGAGCTTTTTCATTTGCTCTTTCTTGGCAGTCTTCACGGCATTGGTCATCTTGGTAGAATCAGCCTTGAATACACTGTCCTGACGGTTCAGTTCTTTCAGGGTCTCAGCATAGTTGATTTGCAAAGCGCTGTCAAACTGTGCCATATCTGCAGAAGCTTTCTTGTATTCGGGCATGAGTTGAACTACTTCATCCACGCTCACATATCCGGTCTTGTTTTGTGCATTGAGGAATGGATTGAATGCCACCAGTGCGATCATCACCAGACCAAGTGTTAAAAGTTTTTTCATTGTTACTTGTTTGTGTTTTATGGTTTCGAAAATAGTCATTTTTTATTTCCCCGTAAGCTCTTTCAGCACATCATCGCTTTTGTCGAGTTTAGGGTCGGCAAAGATAACGGTAATTCCCTCACTTTTGTCGAGTATCAGGTCATATTGCCTGATGGAAGCCAGTTTTTGAACGGCATTGTAAACCTTGTCCTGTATGGGTTTTACAAGTTCCTGCCTGCGTTTGAAGAGATCTCCCTCAAAGCCAAACCGCTTTTTCTGCAAATCGCGCACTTCTTTCTCCTTGTTGAAAATATCGTCTTCTCTTTTTTTCAACAACTCTTCGCTGAGCATTACCTTTTCAGATTCAAAATTCCTGTACAATATATCAAGCGCAGCCTGCTTGTCATCGATCTCCTTCTGCCACTGAATGCTCAAGGCATCCAGCTTTTTCTGGGCATCAGTATACTCAGGCATCTTGCTGAGAATATAGCGTGTATCGATCACAGCATAGCGTTGGGCCTGCAGTTGCATCGAAAACATTCCTGCCAGCAAGAAGAACAGTATTTTTTTCATGATGATCGGTTTAGTCAATTAATGTCTTTATTCAGGCTCAAAACCTAGCATGAAGGTGAACCTGCTGGCATCCTTCAATCGGTTGGTGGCTGTTAGCCTGTCCAATCCGATACCGTAATCAAATCCGAGCAATCCAAACATCGGCAGGAAAAACCTGACACCCACACCCATCGCACGGCGCAAACGGAATGGGTTGTATTCCTTGAAACTGTACCATCCATTGGCCGCCTCATAAAAAGCAAGACCATAAATGGTGCTGCTGGGATTGGTTACGAAGGGATAGCGCATTTCCAATGTATACTTGTTGAAAATGGTAAAGAAGTTGCTGGCCCTTTGCTGATCAGGATTGATGGTGGGATCTGAATTTTCATATACCGGATATCCCCTGTGAGCAATGATGTCATACCCGAGTACGCCAAAATTGTTGGTCAGACCTGCATCACCCACCTGGAATCGCTCGAAGGGAGAAATGGGTACATTGCGGTTATAGCGACCAATGAAACCATACTTAGCAGCCATGCGCAGCACAAACTGCCTCGACTTATCCTCACCCGCCGGTTTGCCAATGGGAACAAACCATTCTGCATTGAATCTCCACTTGTGGTATTCCACCAACTTGAAAATATCTTTTGAATTGACTCCTTTTATAAAAGACCATGGTGGCGTGAAGGCGCCGCTAAGCAGGAAGTTCGATCCGCTTCTGGGGAAGATGGGCTGATCAATGGAAGTCCTTTGCAAAGCCAACTTGAGGTTGATGTTATTGGATACCCCCGTTGAGAACGATGGGAAGATTGCATAGTTCTTTGCCTTGTACTGGATATAACTGATTGAAGTAACCAATGAGAAAAAGTCGTCTGGCCATTTCAGCTGCTTACCCAAGGCAATGGTTGCACCTGAGGTACTGAGGTAGGATGAATCGGCATATCCCCTGTCAAACAATCCCGTGAATGGATTGTACGCATTGGTGAACTTGGTATTGAATACGTTGATGGTGAAGGAGTTTCTCTTCTTGCCGCCCAGCCAGGGCTCTGTGAAAGAGAAATTTACAGAGCGGAAGAAACGTCCATTGGACTGGTAACGCAAACTCAGTTTTTGTCCATCTCCTGTTGGCAATGGATCCCAAGAGGATTTCTTCCAGATGTTCCTAATGGAAAAATTGTTGAAGGTAACCCCCAGGGTTCCGGTCAGACCGATATTACCACCCCAACCTGCACTGAGCTCCAGCTGATCCGATGATTTTTCTTCTACCGTATAGTTGATGTCCACCGTTCCGTCGTCTTGGTTGGGAACCGGCTGCATCCCGAGTTTTTCCTGGTTGAAATAGCCGAGGTTGACGATCTCACGTTGAGAACGGATCAGGTCCTGGCGACTGAACTTCTCTCCCGGAACGGTTCTGAGTTCGCGCCTGATCACATACTCTTTGGTCTTGTCGTTGCCCGCAATGTTCACGTTTTTGATGGTGGCTTGTGGACCTTCACTGATCCTGATCTCATGATCAATGGTATCGTTGTAAACCGAAGTCTCCACGGCATTGATGTTGAAGAAGAGATATCCATAGTCCATGTACATGGAGCTTACGTCTCCCCCTTCAGGCGAAACCTGCTTGCCCAGTTTCTTGTTGAGCACTTCAAGGTTATAGGTATCCCCCTTGTTGATGCCAAGGACCATGTTCAGCAAGCTGTCAGGATACTTGGTATTGCCCTTCCAGGTCATTTTCCCGAAATAATATTTGCGGCCCTCGTTCACACGCAATGAAATGTTCAGCTGGCCTTTGGCATTGTAGTATTGAGTATCAGCCTCAATCATGGCATCACGGTATCCCAAGGAATTGTAGTATTCCAGGATCTTGTCTTTGTCTTCGATGTACTTTTTGTCATTGAACTTGGCAGAAGAAAACAATTTGAACCGGAACCAGGGGTCAACGAAATCGCGGATTTTGGAAGGCTTCAGAAAACCTTTTTCCTTGATGAATTCCTTGAACGTAATGGATTTGAGTGTACCATAGGGACTGCTCACGCTGTCCGGAAACAGGGTGATGCGGGTAGACTCTTTGGTGCCCTTGAGTTTTCGCTTCAACTGTGCAGCGCTGGCAGCAGTATTGCCAAAGAAATGAATATCGGTGATCCTGACCTTATTGCCTTTGACAACGTTGAAGTTCAGGATAACCTTATCAGGATTTTGGGGATCGGGTACTTCCTGGATGTCAACACCGGCTCCCTTGAAGCCTTTCTCTGTAAAATATTTGATGATGTTCTCCTTGGCAGAAAGCTTCATGTTGTCTGTCACCACCCTTGTCTTCACCAACCCAACCTTGTCCTTCAATTCATCGGATTCTGTTTTGCGGACACCCTTGAATTTGAAATCGGAGAGCATGGGTCTTTCCACCGCATCAATCTCCACCCAGATATTGTTCTCTTCGAGCTTGGTGATGTAGATGTTGATATTGGTGAACATGTTTTGTGTCCACAGCTTGTTGATCGCCTTGGCGAAATTATCGCCACCCGGCAAGGTCACTTCATCCCCCACTGCCAGTCCTGATACCGATATCACAATGGCAGCATCAAACGCCTTGTTGCCCTTGACTTGAATGTCGGCAATGGTATATTTCCGTGGAAATTTAGCAGAGTAAATAGCCAATAGTGCAGGGTCGACCGATGCTTTGGGGAGGGTATCCGTCTGGGCCGATACGCTGTCCGTAAACAACAAGAAACCAATAAAATACAACAGCGTTCTGATCCTCATCTTCTGGGTCATGGTTAAGGACGGCAAAATAACGGCTTTTTGTCTAAAATCTTGTTAAAGGGGGGGTAAGAATTGCAGAGAGAAGGGACGGGGGACGTGGATTAAGAAAGGTGGAAAGGCATGAGTGGAAAGGAACAAGAGATGAGGATCGGGTTACTAGGAGCTGACCTGTTGGCTTGTCTTGCCAAACCTTCTCTCCCGCTTCTGGAAATCGAGAATGGCCTCAAAGAGGTTTTCCTTGCGGAAATCCGGCCAACGGGTTTGGGTAAAATAGAGCTCAGCATAGGCCAACTGATAGAGCAGGAAATTGCTGATGCGGTACTCTCCGCTGGTACGGATCATCAATTCAGGATCCGGAAAGGCACTGGTGGCTAGGTATTGTTGAAGCGTATCCTGGCCAATCGTCTCAGGCTCCAGTTTTCCGGCCTGGACATCTGTAGCGATCTTTTTGACGGCATTCACGAGCTCCCAACGGGAACTGTAACTAAGGGCCAGGATCAGGTTGAGGCCTGTATTGGCCGAGGTCATGTCCAGCGCCTCCTGCAAGGCAATGTGGGCATGGTCTGGTAACATCGAGAGTTCGCCGATCACATGGATGCGGATATTGTTCTTGTTGAGGATAGGAACTTCCTTGCGAATGGTTTCCACCAACAATCCCATCAGACCGGCAACTTCTTCCTTGGGTCTGTCCCAATTCTCAGTAGAGAATGCATACAATGTCAGGTATTTGATGCCCAGCTCAGCGGAGCCTTCTACAATATCCCTTACGCTGGCCACTCCATGAAAATGCCCAAAAAGCCTGTCCTGGCCTTGTTCCTGGGCCCATCTTCCATTCCCATCCATGATGATGGCTATGTGTTCGGGCAGGCGGTTTTCATCGATCAACACTCGGAGTGACATGGGTGCAAAGATAATGAATTGCGAAATGGTTCTTCAACCGAAACTAACGGGGATCGGCACATTTATAGGAACTGAAAGAGATCGAAAGGGTCAACTCGGCAAAAATGAACTGGTCTTTCTGTTCGCTAAAGCCTCTTTGCTTTCCGGCTTCGCCAATCTTGGTGCCGGTTTCATAGGAGCGATCCTGCAACAAAAAGGCAGGTGTATTGACACCTGGCGTTTTTTGAGGGAAGGCAACCTCTCCAGCATAGGTAGTGCTAACATCGTCCAGGTAATCCGTACTGGTGAAGCGGTGCACCACTTCAAAACCCAGGTTTACATTCCGGCCAAGGTTGTACTTGACCCCCATACCCAAGGGAAAAGAAAAAGCCTGTGTCCGGTAAAATTTTCTGTCGGGATAGAGTGCTGATCCCTGTCCTTCGGTCCCCAATTTTCTTAGGTAATATTTTTGCCCGTCTAAATACGTGTAAGGATCGAAACTGAAACTTCCTACGCCGAAAGTGATATAGGGTGTAAAGAAATAATGAGGACTTCCTGGAATGAATTCAAAGAAATTGAAATCCCCCTGAACGGACATTTCCCAGACCTTGGATTGAAAATCCAGGTTTCTTCTTCGCTGCACTTCCACTTTACTGAGTTTGTCACTGTATCCCATTTCAGCATAATGTCCGGCAAATCGGATGGCTACATAGTTCCCGAATTGTTTCCTGAAAAAAACACCCAGCGTGGGCTTGGGGCGGTTGATGGCAGAAAGGTTGTTCAGGTCTCCAAAATAATGGGCTGCACCAGCGCTGATGCCGATCTCTCCTTCCTGCACGATGGCTTCATTCTGTGCCAACGCGGTGGCAGAGATCATCAGCGAGAAAAGGAATGAACGGAGATGCATACCGTAAAGTTAGTGCTCAACTGTCTGAAGTGGTTGTTAAAACTTAGCGGTTTCTGTTGCGGGTATCAAAACCCCAGGTGAGCTTCTCCCGAAGGGTTCTCAGGAAATTGTTTTCGTTGAGCCGGATCAGGTTGAAGCAGAAGTCTTCTTTGCGGATGGCCAACTGAATATTCTTCTCCACCAATTCTTTTCGGGAATCGAGTGTGCAAATAAAATCATCTACCCTGCCTTCCACTTCAAAAGAAAGGACGTTGTGGTTGGGAACCACGATAGGCCTGATGTTCAGGTTGTGGGGTGCAATGGGAGTGATCACAAAACTTTCGCTGTCGGGGAAAACAACGGGACCATTGCAGCTCAGTGAATATCCCGTGGATCCAGTGGGAGTGGAAACGATCAGTCCGTCTGACCAGAAGGTATTCAGAAACTCTCCATTCAAATAGGTATGGATCTTGATCATGGGAGAGAATTCCCTTTTGTGGATCACAAATTCATTCAGGGCAAAGGGTGCATTGTCAAAAAGCGGAATACTGGCATCCAGGTGAAGCAATCCCCTTTTGTCAGAAACATAGGTGCGTGATTGCAAAGCTTCCACTGCCTCATCGATTTTTTCCTTGCCAAGGCTGGCCAAAAAACCCAGTCGCCCATAATTGACACCCAGTACCGGTATTCTGCTGTCGCGCACAAGACATACGGTGTCCAGCAGGGTACCATCACCCCCCAAAGAGAAAAGCGCATCAAAAGAATCATCCAGATCCTGCGAACCTTCGAAAATGGGGGGAAGAGGATGATTGGCTGCAAGAATGCCATCCCTGAACTGTTCCAAGATCTCTTTGTACACCACCGCTTCAATACCCGCTTTTTTCAAAGCCTCAAGCACCAACAGCAAATCCTGCTGTTGAATGGTTTGTCCGCCTCTGCTGTAAATGGCTACTTTCATGATGGATGGATTCTTCAAAGGTACGGAAACGGTACGAGAGGGGCTATCGGCCATCAGACTTGTGCACAAACAACCCTTTTTCAGCAAATTGATTGAAGCTGTATTCCAGTCTTAATACAACATCGTAAAAACTCACGATATCAATACCAATTCCTCCTGTGTAGAGAAATTTGTTGTTCAGCAGGTTATCTGCTCCAAGGTTTTTGCGGTACACATATCCTGCATCGGCATATCCCTTCATGTAAATGCGGAAGGGAACATAGGAATGACTTTTAGAACGGAGTCCGGTTTTGGCCTTGAAGTTCAAGACTTCTTTTGCAAGTGTATTGCGCACAAATCCACCTGCAACACCATCCACTACATAGTATTCCAGTCCTCTCAAATAAGAATCATTGTACCCCAGCATCAGGGTATTGAAAAATGGCTGATCAAAAGGCAGGCGCAGATGGGATTCCAGCGAAACACCGTAATAGGATTTTGCAGGTAGTTCCCAATAACGCGATGCCCGAAATACCAGCTGGCTGAGATCAACTGTTTGGCCTAACCCTTTTCGGATGAATTCAAGTTCATAACTGTGACCCTTGGTAGGATAGGGAATATAGTTCAGTTGATAATGATGAAATGTATAGCGCAACTCTGGGTAGGATACTGATTTTCTGTCGCCGCCTAGGTATTGTTGGTTGAGGGCTGAAATGGTATCACTGATGGATTCTGAATGGATTCCCAATCGGAAGTAGTGCCGGTTGATCGAACCTTTTCGAATGGAAAATTGTCCACCGGCATAAAACTGACGCCTCACAAAATTTTCCGGATCCTTGAAGAACTGTTGCTTGTTTCCGAGCGTCGCATAATTCATTTCCCTGTTTCTAGAATAGGAAATATCAAATCCCCAACCTCTTTGCAGAGAGTTGTCAGAAAAAGGATTGTAGTAGTTGAGGGCCATCCTTTGTGTGAACCCGTTGATCAGCCAGGCATTGAGTTTGTCATTTCTACCGGTGATATTTTTCCCATGGAATTTCAGTCCGTAGTTGACCCTGTCCAGATCAAGGTTATAATCATTCAACCAGACATTCCAGTTTCGGTCTGCAGGATTGAGATAGGGAACCAGGATATAGTACCATCTTTCTTTGACATCGATCAAAAGATCAAGGGAGTCGTTGTTCCAGTTGGTGAAGCAAATGCCGGCATCCACGAAAAGGGCCGTATTCATGAGGTTTTGCCTGCTCAGCTCCATCCTATCCAGGATTTCTGGAAGCGTATAAGATTGGTTTTTGTGCAGAACCAGCTCACGGGCTACGATGTAATGTTTGGTCTTTTTATTGCCGCTGATTTGAATATTCCTCACGGTCACCTCTTGCGAGAGCAAGTGCAGGGGCAGCAGGAGGAGGAAAAACAAATAGGATTTCATCAGGTTTAGCGACAAAGCTACAGGAGGTGGATCCTGCTATTTAGATGTTCAAATAATTCAACAAGTGATCCAGGTTGCTTTGCAAGGAGTTGTCATAATATTCATCACCATAATATTGCAGTACAGCATATTCATGTCGCTGAAAACTGGCTACGAGATCGGAGATGTCTTCTCGGTTGATGCGGAGAACTACCTGCATTTTTCCAGCATGGGCATCTATCATGGTATTCATGTTCATGATCGTGGCATCATTGGATTCAACCAAACGGTTGATTTCACCGGGTGAATAATCATGCTGCAGCATTTCCAGAATGATTACCGATCCGGTGGAAGAGAAACCCAGCAGGTTGCTCGCCTGGTCCAATAATTTTTCTTCTGCAATAGAACCTTCCCATTCATTCTTTTCATTAACAACGGGAACCTGGTGGATAAAAAATTTAGAGCGCACTTTCAGTGCCTGCAAAAAATGATCTGTTGGTTTGACCTGGGGCTTGATGAACAAATGGGAGAGATCTGCAATCTTGGCACTGGCATCGGCCTCTTCCAGCTCCCCGAGATCGATCATTCCCAGGTATTGTTGGCCATCCAATACAGCCAACATTTCGGTTGCATCATCCTGGTATATTCCCAGCACATGCGATACCGAATCATGGGCATCAATTGTATTGAAATGGGTATCTGTAAGCTGACTGCAGAAGGTCATACCTGTTTTTGATAGACCAATATTAGGCTTAATTTGCTGCAGGATCCTCGAATTTTTGTAAAAAGTTCGCAAGAATAACGTTAAACTCTCCCGGGACCTCCATCATCGGCGCATGTCCGCAGTGGTCTATGAAATACAGTTCACTGTTGGGAATCAATTTGTTGAACTCCCTTCCTACAAAAGGAGGGGTGATGCTGTCATTATTGCCCCAGATAAGCAGGGTGGGTAATTTGATCTGCTTGAGTTCGTCTCCCAGGTTGTTTTTGATCGCACTTCGAGCAAGAGAAATGACTTTCAATGTTTTCATGCGCTCGTTCACGATTTGGTATACCTCGTCCACCAGTTCCTTGGAAGCGGTATTGGGATCGTAAAAGGTCATTTCTGTCTTTTTGCGGATGTATTCATAATCTCCGCGCTTGGGATAAGTATCCCCCATCCCGTTTTCAAAAAGGCCGGAACTGCCAGTGAGGATCAGGGATCTTATATTGGAAGACGACTTTAAAATGTGAACCAACGCAACGTGGCCACCCAATGAATTCCCCAAGAGGTGAATGTCTTTGTAACCGCGATGATCGATGAATTTGGTAAGGTATTTTTCCAATCCCCCTACCGTGGTATGGAGAAGGTCGAGTTCAAACAATGGGAGCATGGGTACGATAACCTTGTGGGTATGCCTGAAATGATCGATGATTCCGGCAAAATTGCTCATGGCGCCAAAGAGTCCATGCAGCAAAAGCAGGGGTTGACCTTCCCCTTCCTCTACAAACTTGAATTTATTGTCCTGTTTTACCTCAAAATGTAAACCCATAATTTTTCCTTAACAGGATATTGATTGATCCTTGTGATTAGTCCTGGTTCAGGCAAAGAAAGGCAAAATGGCTGAGAATTTTGATGATCGACTGGAAAACTACAGTCCTTGTTTAAGGATTGATTTAGTTTGGTTAAACAGATTTTTCATTGCAGGCAGCCACTCGCTGAAATTGAGGATGACCCAGTTGCCCAACTTTAACAGATAACGCATGGAAATAGAACTGTATGCAGCGGTCCCATCGGGGCTGGGGGCCAATCCAGTACTGTTCATGGATTCGATAAATACAAGGATGACTGCATAGATGGAGCAATAGATAAAGGCGAAGAGCGCAATGCCCAGCAAGCGGTTGGGGATTCCCAACATGGCTGCTTCAGCCAATTTTTCTACCATTTTTCCGATGATCCTGATCAAAATGATCCCAGCGATCAATACGATAACGAAGGCCAGAAAACCATACCATTTGCTTTGGGCCGCCGCTCCTTTCCAGAGATAGCCTTGTACCATTCCGGAAAATTGAAAGGCCAGTGCCAGGGCGATGAAATAGGAAATGAAAACAAAAAGCGCCATGATCAAGCCTTTGGTCCAGCCTTTGTAAAAAGCCATAACCAGCACCAGCAGCAGGAGGATATCCGTTACCATATCAGGAGAGCAATTCTTTTACGATTGCTGAAATGGTCTTGCCATCCGCCTTACCTGCCAGTTGCTTGCTGGCAATGCCCATCACCTGACCCAGTCCGCTTAAAGCGGTCACACCGGTCTCTTTGATAATCCCTGCGATGATGCCACGCAATTCAGCTTCATCCAATTGCTTGGGCAAGTATTGTTCAATCACCTCCACCTCTTCCTTTTCTTTGATGGCAAGGTCGGCTCTGTTTTGTTTTTCAAAGATTTCTATTGAATCTTTTCTTTGTTTGACCAGCTTTTGCAACAATTTGATTTCTGCTTCCTCGCTCATCTCCGCTCCACCGCCTTCTGCTGTTTTGGCCAGAAGAATGGCAGCCTTGATGGCGCGCAGGGCACGCAATCCTTTTTCATCCTTGGCCAGCATGGCCTTCTTGAGATTTTCGTTGATCGTGGTTTCGAGTGACATGGAATATGTTTAAAGTTTAGCAGTTTTGATCCCTTTGGCTATTCGCTGAGAAGGCCATGATCATTGATTCGGTTCCTGGAGTGTTTTCCTGAATTTGGTATAAAACTGTTTGGCAAACTGTTTCATTTCCTCCACCAGTTCTTTTTGATGGGTAGCGCGATCAAATGTATCGGCCATGGTCATCATGGTCTGGTAATAGAAGTCACCCATCTCATCCACCATCATCTCCTTGGTCCAAAGATCAATTCGCAAAGCCGCCTTTTCCCTGCCATCCCAAAAGGATACCATCATGGCCTTGGCTTGCTGCATTTCTGCTGAATTGGATTGTGTAGCATTCCATTGTATCTGGTGCGGTATTTTCTGTTCATCAAGGTTGACGTTGATGGTAATGGTGGATTGTGTCATGTGGCAAAGATAAGATATCAGTGACTACTGCTGCGTCATCGTTAGGCCCGTACCAATCATCTCTGCACGAACCTGTTCATCCTTGTAAATGCGGATCAGTTTGTCGCCAATATCATTGGCATCTTTCTCATTGAAAAACATACCCGCCATACCTGCGAATTCCGACATGCTGCTGTTTTCGGCAGTTAGCACAGCCACGCCGGATTTCATGGCATTGAAGATGGGAATTCCGAATCTTTCCCAGCGACAGGGATGCACCAAGGCATATGCTGAGGAGAGCAACGATTGTTCTTCCCAGGCCGTGGGCGATGTGATCCAAATCAGATCGGTTCTGTATTTATAGGTATCCACTGCTGCCAGTATCTCCGCTGAATAGGGCCCTTGCGGCCCGCAGAGGACCAGCCGCATGTTGCTGCCGATCTTTTTTTTGAAAATGGAAAACCCTTTGAGCAGTGGGATGATGTTGGCCGCGGCATGAACAGGACCGCGGTACAAAAAATAGGCATCGCCCTGTGTATACTGATAGCGAATGGCATCTCTTGCGTCTTCGTCGTTCTGGTAACATTCACTGTCGGCTACAGGTACTACTAGTTCTGTTTTTCCCTTGGCTTCTGGGAATTGCTGTTCCAAGGCTTCGCGGGTATGCTGGGAAAAAATCCTCACTTTTTCATTTTTTCGGATGCCCTCCTTGTACCAGTTTTTCTGTTTCCATTTTTCCAGAAATCCAATGCCGGATGATGGATCAAAGGGATATAGATCATGGACCACAAACAAGTTTTCATCGGCCACCGCCTTGGCATATTTCCGCATGCCTTCAAATTCCCCAGGAATTTTATCCTTGAAATATACATTTGCCATGATGCAAAATTAATCAATGATCCTGAGCCCGCTTGCATCCATCCGCAAAAGCGACTTACCTTTGTGTCATGAAAAAATCAACACAATATATCCACGCCGGTGCCCACCCCGATCCCAGCACCGGAGCCATCATGACGCCAATCTACCAGACTTCCACCTATGTGCAGGAAGCCCCGGGTGTCAACAAGGGTTTTGAATATGCCCGCTCGCAAAACCCAACGCGACAGGCTTTGGAGGAGGCCTTGGCGATCATTGAGGATGGAAAATATGGTCTGGCCTTCAGCAGTGGAGTAGCCGCCACCGATGCAGTGATCAAACTGCTGAAACCGGGGGATGAAGTCATCTGTGCCAATGACATGTATGGTGGCACCTACCGACTCTTCAGCAAGATCTTTCTGAAATTTGGGATCGTCTTTCACTATGTAGACATGACCGAACTCGACAATGTTGCAGCGTCCGTTAATACTCATACCAAACTGATCTGGGCAGAAACCCCCACCAATCCGCTGATGAACATCTGCGACATCAGGGGACTTGCCACGATTGCCAAAAGCAATGGGATCCTGCTTTGCGTAGACAATACCTTTGCCTCACCGGCTCTGCAAAATCCGCTGACACTGGGTGCTGATATTGTCATGCACTCTGCTACCAAATACCTGAGCGGACACAGTGACGTGATCCAAGGCGCATTGATCATGAATGACAAAGCCCTTCGGGATGAATTGTATTTCATTCAAAAAAGTTGTGGTGCCGTTCCCGGTCCCATGGATTGTTTCCTGGTCCTGCGGGGCATCAAAACCCTGGGCATCCGCATGGAAAGACATTCCCAAAATGGCGCCAAGATCGCTCATTTCCTCAAGGCGCATCCTGCCATCCAAAAAGTCTATTGGCCAGGCTTTGCCGATCATCCCGGACATGCCATTGCAAAAGATCAGATGAGGGATTTCGGTGGAATGATCAGCTTTGAATTGAAGAACGATACCATCGAAACAGCCCGCAAGCTGCTTTCGGGTACTCATCTTTTTTCACTGGCCGAAAGTTTGGGTGGTGTGGAATCTTTGATCAACCATCCCGCCAGCATGACCCATGCCTCTATCCCCCGGGAAGAAAGGATCAAGAATGGATTGAGTGATACGTTGATTCGCTTATCGGTTGGCATTGAAGATGCAGACGACCTGATCGCAGACCTTGATCATGCCATTCAATCTGCCGTGCAGGGATGAACAAAAAGCAACTGGCAGCGGTGAAAGTCCACCTGGACAAGGCTTTGCAGCATTATAACCAGCAAGCTTTCATCGAAAAGGATCCTATTTCCATACCGCATCGCTTCACCCGAAAACAGGATATCGAGATCGCAGGTTTCTTTGCCGCCATTTTTGCCTGGGGCAACCGCACCACCATCATCAACAAATGCCGGGAGCTGATGCAGTTGATGGACAATGCGCCTTTTGTTTTCATCACGGAACACGAGGAAACGGACCTTAAAAATTTTCTTGATTTCAAGCACAGAACTTTCAACGCTACGGATGTCCTGCATTTCATCCGCATGCTGCGCCATCATTATACTGAAGGCTTTCTCAAATTGGGCGGAACAGAACCCAGCCTTGAGTCAGCTTTCACCATTGGACTGAAGAAAAAAGACAGCACGATTGAAACGGGGCTTATCAACCTGAACCATTATTTTTTTTCATGGGTGGACAGTCCCGCACGCAGCAAAAAACACCTTTCTACTCCAGCAAACAATTCCTCCTGCAAAAGGCTCAACATGTTCCTGCGTTGGATGGTCAGAAAGGATGAAGGAGGTGTTGATTTCGGTGTCTGGAAAAACATCCGGAAAGACCAGCTGGTTTGTCCGTTGGATGTGCACGTGCAACGAATCGCCTTTCAACTCGGACTCATCCAAGAACAGAAAGCAGATTGGAAGACGGCTGTCGAGCTGACAGCAAATCTCCGCCTCCTCGACCCCATCGATCCGGTGAAATATGATCTGGCGTTATTCTCTCTCGGCGTCACCCCTTGAAGATCCTTGTCCCCCGTCCCTTGTCCCTTCTGCATCCCTTGTCCCTCTTCCCTTAATGCTTATCTTTGCCCCCTTATGAACCCACAATTATCTGAACAAGAGATCATACGCAGGGATAAACTGACGGCCCTGCAAAACCTGGGCATCGATCCCTATCCTGCCCCGGCATTCCCCGTAAACATCACAGCCGCTGAGATCAGGTCCCGCTACCTGGGAGAGGAGAACAAGGCTGACTTCGCCGATGTTTGCCTTGCAGGCCGCATCATGAGCGTGCGCGACATGGGCAAGGCTTGTTTCGCTGTATTGCAGGACCATTCCGGTAAGATCCAGGTTTATGTGAGAAGGGATGATATTTGTCCGGGTGAGGACAAAACCCTCTACGACCAAGTCTGGAAGACCCTCGACATTGGAGATATCATTGGCATCAAAGGATATGTATTCACCACCAAGACCGGTGAGACCTCCGTGCATACCTTGTCCCTGACCCTGCTCAGCAAATCACTCAAGCCCCTTCCGGTCGTGAAAGAGAAAGAAGGCGAGACCTTCGATGCGGTGACCGATCCGGAGTTCCGATACAGACAACGCTACGCAGACTTGATCATCAACCCGCAAGTGAAGGAAACTTTCCTGAAGCGCTCCAAGCTGATCAACTCGATCAAAGAATTTCTGAACGATCGAGGTGCCATCGAGGTAGACACGCCTGTACTGCAAAGCATCCCGGGTGGTGCCGCAGCAAGGCCTTTCATGACCCACCACAATGCACTGGACATTCCCATGTATATGCGTATCGCCAATGAGCTTTACCTGAAAAGGCTGATCGTAGGCGGATTCGACTGGGTCTATGAATTCTCCAGAAACTTTCGAAATGAGGGGATGGACCGCACCCATAATCCTGAATTCACTGTACTGGAATTCTATACCGCCTACAAAGATTATCTCTGGATGATGGATACCACCGAGCAATTGCTGGAGAAGGCGGCCATGGATGTGAACGGAACCACCGATGTGGAAGTAGATGGCAAGACCATCAGTTTCAAAGCTCCTTTCAAGCGCGTGACCATGTACGATGCCATCAAGGAACATACCGGATTTGATATCAGTGAGATGGACGAGGGTGGCATTCGTGAGGTTTGCAAGAAACTGGGGCTTTCCGGCGACACAAGCATGGGCAAGGGCAAACTGATTGATGAGATCTTCGGTGAGAAATGTGAACACCATTATATTCAACCCACTTTCATCACTGACTACCCCATTGAAATGAGTCCGCTGACCAAGAAGCATCGCAGCAAACCCGGACTGGTAGAGCGTTTCGAGCTGATGGTGAATGGAAAGGAAATAGCCAACGCTTATTCTGAATTGAACGACCCCATCGATCAACGCGCGCGTTTCGAAGACCAGGTAAAACTCATGGAACGCGGTGATGACGAGGCCATGTTCATCGACCACGACTTCCTGCGTGCCTTGGAATATGGCATGCCGCCAACAGCCGGTATCGGCTTTGGCATCGACAGGCTCTGCATGCTGCTCACCAATCAGCCATCCATCCAGGATGTGCTGCTGTTCCCGATGATGAGGCCAGAGTGATGTTTACTGTGTAACCTTCATCACTCCATTCATGATGCTCCAGTGACCGGGGAAGGTGCAGACAAAAGGATAATCGCCTGCCTTCGCGGGGGCTTTGAACGTGAGTTTGTATGATTGACCGGGATTCACCAGCGGTGTGGAATACAATACTTCAGGAATCGATGGAACATAGTTCTTGTCTGCTCCTTTTTCATCCTTCATCATCGCATCACCGGCCCTGCCCACTTTCTCCATTGCACCTGGCTTGGTGAACACCATGTTGTGTTGCATTGCATCCGTGTTCTCAAGGATCAGCTCAACCGTTTGTCCTGCTTTGACAGTAAACTCCCTGATGTCAAACTTCATCGCTTCGCGGATGGTTTTGATGCGAATGCGTTTTACATCACCTGTTGCCTGTGCCTCGCCCTGCATGCCCCATGCGGTCATCAAGCGGTTCAGTCTTTCGTTGGCATTGCCTGGATTCAGGGTGGCAACAAAGGTTGAGTCTGCAGACTTGAGTTTGATGTTTTTCAATCGATAGTTCCATCCTTCGGCAATGGCCTTTACCATGCTGGCCTTGGCCTGTGCCTCCATGGCATTGGTCCTTCTGAGAATGGACACCAGTGAATCCACCGGAGCCACAGAAGCATAACTCCTGACAGCCCTTTCCAGTGCAAATGCATTCATATCAGCGGGTCTGACGAAGTTGACCTTCATCGACTTTCCATTGTTCAACTTGTTGGCTTCCTTGATCTCATTGGCTTTGTCGATGGCCACACTGAGGTTGTATTCACCCACCACATCGGTTCCGAAGCTGATATTGCCAACCCAGGGACCATTGAGGTTCTTGTTGATAGAGGCGGTTTCTCCGGCCTTGATGCCTTCCTTGTAATTTCTGCTCACCTGATCAACCTTCATGCCTTGTCCCTCAAAGCGAATATCCAGCGGAACAAATACTTCGGGCGCAAGATCCACGGTGCCCTGGTTCTTCACTTCCACCGTTACATTGATGCGTTCCCGCACTGCAGGTGTTGGATTGTCCAGTTTGATGTTGCTGATCACAAGATCAACACCTTCTACTTTCTGTGCAACAGCAGCCTTTGTTGCGGCCATCTGGTGCATGGAATGATCCATGGGAGCGGCTGCCTTTGTTGCAGCACTGGCCTTGATCTGGTTCGCCAACTGTTTTTTCATCAGTTTACTTCCATTGGCAGTGAGTACAGTTGCAAAGGCGTCTGGCAACCAACGGTCCTCTACTTCGGTAGACTTGTTCAATCTGTCAAAGAAAGCTTTTTCAGCAGCGGCATCAAGGGGTGATTTGGAGAACAAGAGCAAGGCATTCATCACCACCAACAGATCTTTGTCGTTCAGCAGATCGTGTTTCAAAACGGCAGCAACAGAAGCGGCATTGAAATCCATCAGCTTGACACCATTCTTTCTTACGGAAGAAGAGGGATGTGTGAGGGCTGCAAACAATGTTTCCTGATCGAGTGCATTCAATCCCTTGAGTGTCCACAAAGCATGAATGGCAGGTGCATTGATGCCGATCTCGTCCACAGCCTGATCCCTTGCGATGGCTACCAAAGCCGGTACTACATCTTGCTTGCCTCTTTCCACCAGCATGCGTTGTGCATGCATGCGCCAGAACATGTTGTCGCTCTTCAAGGCCGACAACAATCCATTCACATCATCCGCTTTCAGTGACAGTGGCTGATAAGGCTTGGCCTCTTTGTAGGAAACGCGGTAGATCCTGCCATGGGTGAAATCACGGAGATCGGTTTCATAAGCGTTTCCCGGACCATTGCCAAATCCCTGGGGGGTGGGGTTGTGCTGGATGATATAACTGTACCAGTCGGCCACCCAAACGGCACCATCAGGACCCACCTCTGCAAAAACAGGCGAGAACCATTCATCCGCTCCGGCCATTAGGTTGAAGCTTTCTTTGTCGGAATAATCCGTTCCCTTGTTCACCATTTTGTTTTGGTGCAGGACATGCCCCGTTGGCTCTGACACAAATGCAATATTGTTCCAGTATTTTCTTGGGAAGGCCCTGGCCGTGTAAAAATTATGTCCCGCTGCCGCTGTGAATCCACCAAAGGCATCTACCTGACGCACTTTTTCTGTGATCGGCTTCATGTCGCGGTGGGTGTCGGTACTGCGGCTTCCATTTTCGATATTGTTGGCAGAGTTGAAATAGCTGTGGGGGATGGCCATGTACCAACCGTGTGAGTTGTTGGCGGTTGATCCGAATACATCATTGGTTTCGTTGAAGCCAAAGCCCCAGGTATTGTTGGAAGTGCTGGTCATCCATTCCATCTTGCTGCCATCGGGTTTGAAGCGGAAGAAGGCTTGACCAAATTGCAGGGTATCTTTTGAATTGCCTACCACACCTTTGAAACCTGAATATCCAACGCAACCCCAGATCCAGTTGTCAAATCCATAATGCAAGTTGGAGGGACCGGCATGGGTATCGTAAGTTCCAAATCCGGTAAAGAGGATTTTCTTTTCATCCGCCTTGTCATCCCCATCATTGTCCTTCAAAAACAACATGTGGGGTGCCTGCGAAACGATGAGACCGCCATTGGCAAAGACCATACCCGTCGGGATGCTCAGTCCGTCTGCAAATTTGGTGAACTTATCGGCCTTGCCATCCTTGTTGGTGTCTTCGCAAATCAGGATATAATCGCTTCCGCCTTCGGGTTTTCTTTCATTGGGATAATCCTTGGTGATCAGTACATACATCCTGCCCTTCTCATCCCAGCTGATGGCGATGGGATGCATCACATTGGGTTCAGCTGCGAACAGCTCCAGGTTGAAATCAACCGGAACCTGAATGTGTTTCATGGATTCTTCGGGACTGAGTGCCAATTGTTGCAATTGCTCTCCGGGACGTTTTTCGTAGTTGGGCAATTTCGCCGACTTGTAAGCGAAGGGTTGCGGATTGCGCGCCTTGAAAGAAGCCAGTGCCTGGTCGTTCACCGTCCACAAAATGGCATTAAAGATCAGCTCCTGAAAGCCGGGTTGCCCCCATGTTCTCTCATCGTGACCATATGCGGTGTAAAATATTTTTCCTTTGCCATGCGTGCGCGTCCAGGTATAGGGTTCTGTTTTGGCATCGGGCTTGTCCTTGCTTTGATCAGCTTTGATCTCACGGGTGGCCAACACATTGTTATCCGGCTGCAACTGGCTGTGCAGGTAGGTTTCATCATAGGCCGTGAAAGGTTTCAGTCCGTTCATGATCGGATGGTTGCCCTGCACGGTCTGTGTGGTGATGGAGTCCATCGTGTGGCGCCAGAATTGTCCTCCTACCATTTTGACATAGGCATCTGAATTGCGGAAGCAATAAGATGCACAGTGGATGGGCAAGAACCCTTTGCCGGAGGCCACATAGTCCAGCAATGCCTTCTCCGCCTCAGGCGTGATCTTGTCCCAGTTGGCATAGACCATCAACGCATCATACTTGTTGAGGTTGGCGGTATTGATATCTGCCAGGTCATCGGTATAGGTGAAGTTGATCCCTTTTGGACCCAGTGCTGCCATGATGGAAGGCACGCGGTCTATCGGACGATGGTGTCCATTGTCACCCAGGAAAAGGATCTCGAGTCGGCGACCCTGCTGGGCGAAGGCAGTAGAAATCAGGAAGGCAAGCGTGAGGAGGAATTTCATTGGAAAAGGTTGAGGGGTTGAATTGTTCAGTGGGTACTGGGAGGTTGAGGGATGCTGGTTGTCAAATATTGAAGTAATCAGGCAAACGTTTGATCACACCGCCTTCCATGGCCGATTCATGGGCCAGGATGCCCACGGATGTCCAGTTGGCAGACTGTGCAGCATTGGGGAATGGATCACGGTCTTCCACGAGGGCCATCAGGAACTCATGGGCAAGATGTGGATGGGATCCGCCATGACCGGCGCCCTGCGTGAAACTCAGGTGGGTATTTTCAGCGATGTCATATACCCCCTTGGTGGTGAAATCACGGATGCCTTCTGGCAAAAGGTGTGCATAATCAGGCACCTTCACTTTTTTAGGGATTTCATGTTCAGGAAGTTTGGCCGTATGCAGCACATGCTCTTCCTCTTCTATCAGCGACCATTCAAATGATTTTTTGGAACCATATACTTCAAAGCTTTCTCGGTACTGGCGCGCTACATCAAAGAGCGAACGGTAGACATAAGCGCTCAGGTCGGAGTTCTTGAATTTGATATGGGCCGATTCCACCGCGAAGGGTGAGTTGTGGATCTTGGCCAGTTCTTCGCGGATGGTTCCGGAACCGAAGCAGGAAACATATTCCGCTTCCAGTCGCAACAAGCCTGCAACAGGCCCTACGCAATGCGTTGCATAATGCATGGGAGGCAATCCAGGCCAGTAATCAGGCCATCCGTCCATGTCTTGCTGATGCGAAGCTTTCAGGAACTGTACTTTACCGAGTTCTCCTTTTTCATAGAGTTCTTTCACGTAGAGGAATTCACGGGCATAGACCACGGTTTCCATCATCATGTATTTCTTTCCGGTCTCCTTGCAGGCCTGTACGATCTTCATGCAATCCTCCACGCTGGTGGCCATGGGAACGGTACAAGCCACATGCTTGCCGGCATAAAGGGCCTTCAGCGATTGTTCTGCATGGTTGGGGATGGGGGAATTGATGTGCACCGCATCGATGTTGGGGTCTTTCAGCAGTTCATCATAATCGGAATATCTTTTTTCAATACCGAAGGCATCACCGATGGCATTGAGTTTTTCAACGTTTCGCTGACAGATGGCATACATGTTGGCATGCGGATGACGCTGGTAAATGGGGATGAACTCTGCACCGAATCCCAATCCTACAATGGCAATGTTGATCTTCATTTGATATGTTGTTTTAAAAATTGAATACTGTCTTTGACAAGCTGCATTTCACTGTCGAACATCTTGCGCCAGATGTTGGCCGCCGCCAGCTTGGTGCTGAAGGCTTCAATGCTGATCATGCCCGTATATCCTATAGATGACAATGAAGAGAGGATACTTTCGAAATCAACATGCCCGCTGCCCAAGGTTCCCCGGGTATTCTCAGAAAGCTGCACATGCACCAAGCGTTGGCCCATCTTTCGGATCGCTTCTCCCAGGTTGGTTTCCTCAATGTTGGCATGGAAAGAATCGAACATGAGCTGGCAGTTGGGATGGTTGACTTCATCGACAAGGGCGATCAGTTCATCCGCACAGGAAACCAGGTAACTTTCAAATCGATTTAGGTATTCCAAGCCCATGGTGATCCCTAGTGATTGGGCATGTTCCGCGAGGGCATGGAGGTTTTCAATGGCCCAGGATCTTTCTGCAGCTGAAGCGGGGCTCCCCGTGAAAACACCAAGGGCGGAATGATAGGGGCCGGTCAGCAGTTGGCTGCCCAGGACTGCTGCACAGTCAAGAGCCTGTCTGTTGCGCTCTAATGTTTTTTGTCGCATGGAAGGATCCTGGCTGATCTGGTGGTGATCAGGACCATTGATGGTCACCGCCACCCGATCCAGTTGCAGCTCATCCAGTTTTTTTCTCCAGGAAGACCAATGATCAGGGTTGGTATCGAAGATCGGTACTTCCACTCCGTCGTATCCTGCTGCTTTGATCTGTTCCAGTACTGGGAAAAGGGATTCATTGATCTCCGTTCCCCAGAGCAACAGGTTCATTCCGATCTTGTTGGTCATGGTCGATTTTTGGGAGTTTCAATTTAGTTATATAAATTCAAACAAACAACCATAACAAGATGACTGCCAATCAACGTTTTACAGCCCTTGATGTATTCCGGGGCATGACTGTCTGTTTCATGATCATCGTGAACAATCAGGCGGGTCCTGCTTTCACCCCTTTGCATCACGCTGCCTGGCATGGCTTTACGCCCACAGACCTGGTATTCCCTTCCTTTCTTTTTGCAGTGGGCAATGCCATGGCCTTTACCATGCCCAAATGGGAGGGACTGCAACATTCAACCGTGATCCAAAAGATCCTGAAAAGAACGGTGATCATCTTCTTGATCGGTTATCTGCTCAGCTGGTTCCCTTTTTATGTGCAAGATGCATCGGGTGCATGGTCATTGAAGCCCATTGAGAACACCAGGATATTTGGTGTGCTGCAGCGCATTGCCCTGTGTTATGGAATAGCTGCCCTGTTGATTCATTTTCTTTCAGCTGCCCGAGTGGTAGCGGCGAGTTTATTCTTGTTGATCGGCTACTGGTTGATCCTCACCTGGGGAGGGGATTATACAATGCTGGGCAATGTGGGTATTGCAGTTGACAAATGGCTTGTTGGGGACAATCACCTTTACAAGGGAGAAGGCATACCCTTTGATCCTGAAGGCTTCCTAAGCACATTCCCTGCAGTGGTCAATGTCATCATCGGATATTTCGCCGGAGTGTTGTTGAGGGATAAAGGAAAGGACTATGAAAGTATTGCCAAGGTTCTGCTCGCAGGTGTTGTGCTGATGGCGGTCGCCTATGCCTGGAATTACGGATTTCCCATCAATAAAAAACTCTGGACCAGCTCTTATGTCCTCTATACCAGTGGGATTTCGCTGATGATGATTGGCTTATTGGTATACATGATCAACAAATCTTCTATGAGCAAGGGATGGAATTATTTCTTTGAAGTTTTCGGAAAGAACCCACTTTTCATTTATGTACTTTCCGGCATCATCCCACGGCTTTTTTCCATGATCCGAGTGGAAAGTGACAAAACGCTGGGAGACTTGATCACGGATGATATTTTCCAGAAACTGATACCCGGTGAATGGGGAACACTCTTCTACTCTATCAGCCTCACACTGGTTTGTTGGTTGGTGGGCTATTGGATGGACAAGAAAAAAATCTACGTGCGCGTTTAAATCAAAGCCGGCAATTCATCGTAAGCAAAAGGCTCACGCGGTTCTTCGATCAACCGGAAATCTTTACGGATCGTATGCGTTTCCATTTCGTTTGAGGGAAGCTGAAAGGAAGCCAATGATTGAATCCTCTCTGGATCAAGGTTTTCCTCCAACCATGCGGCTGCTTCCGCTTCCGGAAGGATCACCGGCATGCGCTTTTTCTTGTTGTGGACCTGCTCCATCAATGGGTTGGCGGCAGTGGTGAGGATGGCAAAGCTATCGACCACTTCACCCGATTCCTGGTCGACCCAGGGATTGTAGATCCCTGCCATGAAAAAATATTCCTTCTCTTGTAAGGTGACATAATAAGGATAGGCCGTGTCTTTCCCTCCCGGGGGGGTGAAATGACGCCATTCGTAAAACCCGGAGGCCAGGATCAGGCACCTTCTTTTGAGGGCAGCCTCTTTGTAGGTGGGTTTGTGGAGGACTTCTTCACCGATGGCATTCAGGGTATTGTGGGGGAAATCCCTTTTCCCCGTTTTGGGGTTGAGTCCTCCTTTCCTGAAATGGAGCAGGCTTTCGGTTGTCCTGATATAAGAGGGGATGAATTCCCAATGCATCAGGGTTGGCATGAAATCTGCTCCCCCATCCATCGGTTTGAGCACCGGCCAAAGGGGATGGTCAAATCCGCTGGCCATGGGTTGGTGCAGGTTGAACGGAAGATCACTGATCTTTTTCTCTTTTTTCTTCAGTTTGATGTGTTGGGCCCTGGAGACGTCGATGCTGATATAAAAGCACATATCTGCAAATATCCCTATTTTTGTTCCTTTCAAGCATACATAATGGAATACAATACCACGAGGAAGCACCTGGAAATGAGGGAGTATGGCAGGCATGTACAGCAGATGGTGGATCATCTGCTCACCATTGAAGACAAGGAACGCAGGCAACAAAATGCCAATGCCGTCATTGAAATGATGGGTTTTCTGACGCCGCACCTGAAGACACAGGAAGATTACAGACAAAAGCTTTGGGATCATCTCTTTCTTATTTCTGATTTCAAATTGGATGTAGAGAGCCCCTATCCAAAACCCACCAGGGAGTCGCTGATGGCCAAGCCCAAGCCCTTGCCCTATCCCAAGCGTTATCCAAAATATTCTCACCTTGGCAAACACCTGGAAATGGTGATCGCCAAGGCCATGGCAGAGGAAAATCCGGAGAAGAAATCAGGCTTCGCCCATATCATTGCTTATTACATGAAGCTGGCCTACAATACTTGGCACAAGGAGTTGATACCAGATGACAGCATCCGTGCGGAACTGAATACCATCACCAAAGGAGAATTAGAATTTACCCATACTCCATTCGTCAGGGCTTATCGTGAACACGATGATCGCTTCAAGCGCGGAGGCAAAGGTGGCTTCCAGCAAAGAAATCGCAATGGAGGTCCTGGTGGAGGCCCCGGTGGCAAGAACAGGCCACAACAAAAATTCGGGAAAAAGAGATTCAAGTGAACAGGATCGTCATTCTAGCTGCCCCTTCAGGAGCTGGTAAAACCACCATCATGGCTAGGCTGATTGAAGCCATGCCGGACAAATTATCCTTTAGCATATCGGCCACAACAAGACCCATCCGAACCGGTGAGGTGGATGGAAAAGATTATTTCTTTGTTTCGCTTGAAGACTTTCAGCAAAAGATAGCGCAGGATGGATTTGTGGAATGGGAAATGGTTTACGAAGGAACCTATTATGGAACCACCAAGGATGAAATGAAGCGGATCTGGAGCATGGGAAAGTCACCCTTGCTTGACATCGATGTTTTTGGTGCGATGAAAGTGAAAAAAATCTATGGCGCGCAGGTGCTCAGTATTTTCATTGAGCCGCCTTCCATAGCGGTTTTGCGGGAAAGATTGATCAAGCGTGGCACAGATGCAATCGCATCCATCGATAAAAGAATCGCAAAAGCCGCTCAGGAGATTGAACAAAAAATTCATTTTGATCATATCGTGCTCAATGATGACCTTAACAGGGCTATTGCAGAAGTGAAAGCGCTGGTCAGTCATTTTCTAGCAACCTAAATAAACATGGGAACCCTCATCACCATTGGTATCTTTATCGCTTTCCTGTTGGCAGGGATGTTTGCAGGAGCGGAAGTGGGTTTTGTCAGCCTCAATAGGCTAACAGTTGAGTTGCGCAAGAAGCAACGATCACAGGCGGCTCTCACATTGTCGAAATTCCTCGATGAACCCACCCCCTTTATCAGTGCCATGATTGTGGGCATCATCATTGCGTTGACATTTTATGGACTATTGGTGGGGCAATTATTAGAGCCCCTTTGGAAGATGACCGAAGCTGAGTTACCCGTAGGTTTTGTCCCCTACTTCATGTACATCAAGATCGTCTTTGATCTTTTGGTGGCAACAGCACTGTTTCTGATCTGCTTCTTTTTTTGTAGGGGCATTTTCAGGGCCAAGAGCGATACCCTGATGTTTTTCATGAGTCCGCTTCTTGGCTTTTTCTATACAATTTTCCACCCCATAGCCAACAGTATCATGATGTTGGCCGAATGGATCCTGAAAAACCTCCTCAATGTACCCATCAGAAAAAACAGCACCAATTTCACCCGCATGGAGTTGGAGCAGTTCATTCAGCAAGACGATGAAAATGATGCAGAGAGCCAGGAATTGAATACAGAACTTTTTGAGGCGGCATTGACGCTGCCCTATGTGAAACTCAGACAGTGTCTGGTTCCCAGAAAAGAGATTGAGTCGATCAGCGCAATGGATTCAGTAGAAAAGCTGAAGCAACGTTTTGTGGAGACCAAGCTCAGCAAGCTGGTGGTGTTTGACAAGAACATCGATAATATTGTAGGCTATGTGCACCAGATCTCGTTATTCAAGCAACCCACTTCCATCCGCAGTGTGATGCTGCCGATTCCGGCAGTACCGGAAAGCATGACCGCAACCGATCTGATGAACCTGCTGATCAAGGAAAGAAAAAGCATGGCCTGGGTGGTGGATGAGTTTGGCGGGACTTCAGGTATTGTGACAATGGAAGACTTGCTGGAAGAATTGTTTGGTGAGATCAAGGACGAATACGATGTGGAGGAATTGATTGAACGAGAAACCGGAGAGGGTGAATATGAATTTTCCGGTCGTCTAGAAGTAGATCACCTCAATGAACGTTATCAGTTGGGCTTGGAGACCAATGGTTCTGAGACCTTATCCGGTTATATCATCCAGCAAAATGAGTCTATTCCGAGGATGAAAGAGAAGATCATCATTGGTATTTACGAATTTGAAATCTTGGATGTTTCCTCAACCCGGATTGACCTGGTCAGGATGCGCAAGGCTATTTAAATCAATCCGGACACTTTACATCTTTGCGTTTGGGCTTCCTCAATTTTTCAGATGGAGAAATCACATATGCCACATAACCTCCACCATTGGGATAAGGCATTTTTTGAAAGAATGGAAGAAAATTGTGAAGTCCTATTAAAAGGGGACCCGCCTTGAAAGCCGCACCCACCCAAAAATTACCGGCGCCAGTGAAGGTCATGGGCAGGTAGGTGCCATAATAATCACCTTCCATTCTGGGGGTAATGGTCAATGAAGACAATGTTTGCAGTGAATAATTGGATTTGGATGACAATAGGGAAACGGGCAAATTCAACTCTGCATTGATGCTGATATTATCCGTGATAGGTTTATCTATGTTTACCACAAATCTTGTAGGATGGGCAATTTTGAATTTCCCATCGATAGTGCCAAACTGTTTTGCGATGGTCTTTGCACTGTCGTTAAAGATGGCAAGGTCTGTGACGGTTGAATCAAATTTTTGACTTAGCACAAGTCCGTTTACACTGTATTTCAACCCTGCAATATCTGCCCCAAGTTCACCACTCTTGAATTGTGCAAATCCTACATCCAGCAAAGAGACACCGAATTTCCAGGTATAATTGTATTGTGTTCTGTTTTCAAAAAGTTCAATATTCCTTTGGTCTTTGATGATCCATTCTATTCCCAAATCCAGGCTCCCTCCTGCTAATGAATTTCCCATATAATTCCTGAGGTTGGTCATCATTGGTTTTGAAGGATCCCATTGGTCAGTATTCGCTGAATACACATATTTCAGGTTGATGTCATTCAATTGATAAACAGGGTAAGTGGGAAGAATGCGACCAAAGAGAACGTTATCAAGGTTTACCGCCATGCCAAAAAGACCTTTGTTGGCCTTCAGGTTGATGCCTGCATTCAAGATGGATCGCTTTGTCTCAAGAAGGTTATAGCCCATGCTGCCATATACTTCAAACCATGAACTGTTCACAATGGAAGCCTGCAGTGGTTGGTTTTTGTCATTGATCAGCAAAAAGCTGTTGACATCCGACAATGAGTCTTGAAAATTATAGGATGAGGTTCGTGTATTGTTGACCATTCTCATATTGGCACCCAAACCTAGAGAGAGCCGATTGTTGACACGGACCCTTGCATTCAACAGATTGACATTGATATTGCTGTTCAATCTTTTTTTAAAATCACCGTTTTTTATAAAAATCAGCAGTTGTTTATCCTTGCTATTGTAGCCATACCGTTCCAGGTAGAAGAGATTGGTAGCAGTTCTTATTTGAAGTCCCATTACGGTCATGTCCCATGCCTTGGGGTGGCTCAGGGCTGATGCGGGATTGTTATGGGTGGAGAGACTTCCGGCAACATTGGATCCATGGATGGCTTGGTAAAATTGAGCATAGCCAGTAAAATGCAACCAACAAAGAACAAACAGAATCCAACTTTTTTTCATGATGATTTCAAATTTAGGGCCTTGTTACTACCGAATCATCACTAAGACCTGTAAATGACAACTTAATTTTAATTATGCTTTGTTAAAAGCATATAATGCCTAATTTTGCGGTCCCGGTCCCGTAGTTCAATGGATAGAATAGAAGTTTCCTAAACTTTAGATACAGGTTCGATTCCTGTCGGGACTACCACTCTCATAAGGTTCTGATTTTCAGAACCTTTTTTGTTTTCGCAGATCGAACTTTGAGGAGATTGCTGAAAAGTGTAGCAAAATTGTTTGCTTAGGATTAAAGTTGACATTATTTGTTTTTCTTTTGAAGACCATTCAATTCTTCAATTTTCAATTTCAATTGATCAAATGAAAATCTGTCTGAATTATTTTTCCCTACATACCTAAAAACCTCATCTCCCCGTTTATTCAATATGATTAAAGCTGGATAATGAACAATTTGTCCGTGAAATTGATAGCCAAAAGGAACTTTAAATTGGTCAGCTAATTTTGCATTCGCGTCTTGATAAATGGGGTAAGAATCAGCGTTATTGGATGTCAACTTATTTGCCCATTCCTTGATTTCTTGTTCAGTATCTGGCTTGATGAACACTTGAATTACATTTTTTAATGAATTTGCTTTTTCAAAATATTCATTGGTATGTCTAATACAATAAGGACATTCGGTTTTTAATAAAAAATGCAGCACCACATAGTTCCCCTTCGCTTTACTCAACGAGAACGTACTTTTATTGGTTACTGATTGTAAAGTAAAGTCTTCATTTTTTTGAGCTTGCATATTTGTTGTAAAAAACAATAAAGCCAAAGCAAGTTTGATATATTTCATAATACCTAATTATATATTTTCAAATGTAAAACAAAGGGCCATTAAATAATTATACAAGTGGGATTCTTGCCATCCGATATCATGACTTGAATATCCTGTTCATCAGGACCCATTTTTCTCCATCTTTTGCCCAGGGCAATGGCAATTGGAATTTCCACATCAATTGCTCCCACTCAGCAATCTTGGGATTGGTGGCATCAAACAACGCCTTCTTCTCAAAGGTAAAATCATCGTCTGTTTCAAGGATCATGAACATCCTGTTTCCTGTCCGATAAATTTCAATGTTGCTGATGCCTGCATCAATATCGTGCTGGGTGACCTCCGGCCATGCACTTCCTTTTGCATGATAATGTTCATATTGTTTGATCAATTCCGGGTCATCTATCAGGTCTAGGGCCAGACAAAAACGTTGCATGGTATTGTATTTATGAGGATGGTTATCTGAAAAATTGATTGAATGAACGAATGGTTTGCGCTGCTGCAAGTTCCGGATCCGGCCACGGGAAGGCTTCCGCAGATATATATCCATTGTATCCTGATGCAATCAATGCATCTGCGATGCTGTTCATTTGAGTATGCCCATAACCAACCGGCCTTCTATTGCTGTCTGCAAAATGTACATGGCCGATGTAAGGAAAGTTTTTTTGAATGCTTTCACTGGGATTCTCTTCTTCTATGTTCATGTGAAAAAGATCTGCCAACAGCTGTATATTCTTGAACTGGTTCTTTTCGATAAAGGCTGCTCCATCCTCCAAGGTGTTCACCAGGTTGGTTTCATATCGGTTGAGTGGTTCATAGATGAGCTTGATGCCCAGAGAAGCGGCATGTTTATCCAGGATATGCAAGGATTCTGCCAACAGACCAACACTATAACTGCGTGAATTCCCTTGAACCCAATTTCCCTGCATAGAGCCGATAATGGTCGGAGCGCCGAAGGGTGCTGCGAATTCCATCATCTCCACAATAAAATGAATTGCATTTTTTCTGGTGTTACTGTCATTGTCTGTTAGGGTCAATCCTTGGATAACCTTTCCTGCACCAGTACCCACAGCAGCAAGTTTTAAATTGAATCGATCCAACAATGTTTTGAGCGTTTCCGATTGAAGGGCATTACCCGATGCCGTAAAGAGTTCAATGGCATCAAATCCCAATGCAGCGGATTTCTCCATGCTTGCTTCCAAGTTGTCCCAAAAAATCCATGGACCGGTTTTGATTTGGGGCACCAGGTTGATGGTTACAGCAGATTTAATCATGTGCCAAATGGTTTATCGCTACCATGATTTTGATGATGCCCTTGGGGTCCGCAGCCCAATTGGCGAGCGCTTTTCCTGCATCATCAAGGGACACAGTTTTGCTGACTACCTCCTCAATAGGGAAACTACCTGCTTCAAGGTATTTTATTACTTCAGGAAATTCATTGGTGCAGTTGCGTGATCCCAGGATTTCAATCTCTTTTCTAACAAACAATCCTGTATTGAACTCCACGGGTAATTTTGCATATCCTATACAGACTACTCTGCCTGTATAGGCAACTTCTTCCACTGCAGTGCGATAGGTAAATGGACTGCCGACTGCTTCTATGATAACATCCGGACCGTCTCCGTGGGTGATATTCATCAGTTCATCATGAAGATTGGTCAGGTTGGGTTGGATAACATGTGAGGCGCCTATTTTTTTGGCAATCTCCAATTTGGTTTCATCCAGGTCAATTGCAATGGTCTTGGCTTTGCGGTTGACGGCAGAAGCCAATGCACCAAGGCCAACCATCCCACATCCAATGACTGCAACGGTATCCTTCTCAGATATCCTGCCTCTTGCCGCGGCATGAAAGCCTACAGTCAGGGGCTCAACCAATGCCAATGCCTTCAGGGAAAGTATGGTTGAAACATACACATCATTCCAGTGGATGGCAATAAATTCGGTCATGGCTCCTGGGCGCCTTACTCCCATGGTTTTGTTGTCTTGGCAGGCATTTCTGCTTCCCTTCCTGCAGGAGATGCAGGTTCCGCAATCCTGGTAGGGATAGATGGTAGCCTGCATACCAATTTGAAAAGACTCGGGCACTGCATCCCCCTTCGCCACAATGGTTCCACCCACTTCATGCCCCAATATATTGGGATACTCTTGCAGCTCAAACAAACCCTTGAATCCATTGAGGTCTCCACCGCAAAAGCCAACCATGCCAATTTTCAACAGCACTTCTTCTGGCCTAGGCTTGGGCACCTCAATCTCTCTGATCGCCGTTTCGCCTATCGCAGTCAAATACAAGGCTTTCATCTTATTGATTTTTTCTGGATATGTTGTTTTCAGGCATGCCTTCAAACCACATCCTGTTTTTTACAGGGGCAACCAATTGATGGATCTCCTCCAACAGACCTTCCGGAATTGAAAAGTCCAATACACCGATATTTTTTTTGACATTGCTTTGGTCACACATGCCGATAATGGTGCTGGCAATGGAAGGATGGTCAATGGCATAGCGAATGGCAACGTCACTGAGTGCAACGCCGTATTTTTGGCAACAAGCCAGCAAAGGCGTTTGCATCGCTTTTAATTCAGCGGGTGCATTGTGCCATGATGGAACAGATGCATCTGAAAGAATGCGTTGAAGAAGAGGCGCAGCATTCATCAATCCCATGTCTTTTTCCTGGCAAAGCGGAACAAGTTCAGCATTGATCTCATCCTGCAAGAGGTTATAGTGTGCCCAGGATAATACAGTGTCAACATCTACTGATCTTGCGATGGAAGCGAGATAATTGACCGGAAGTCCTGTAATGCCCACAAAACGGGCTTTGCCGGATTCCTTTATTTTAAGAAGAGCAGGTATGGCTTCATTCAGAACCTGTTCCTTGCTGCCAAATTCAATGTCGTGCAGTTGCATCAAATCGACATAGTCTGTTTTAAGCCTTCTCAGCGATTCGTCTGCGCTGTCAAGAATTCGTTGGTAGCCAAAGTCGAAATCCCTCAATCCATACCGACCACATTTTGTTGCCAGCAAAATGTTATTGCGTTTTCCCTGGAGGGCTTCGCCCAATCGTGTTTCGGCCAGAGATAGACCATAAAAAGGCGCAACATCAAAAAAATTGATACCAAGGTCAATTGCACAATGAACAGACCGTATTCCTTCTGCAGCATCACAATCGTCAAAAACATTTCCAAGAGGAGAAGCACCAAATCCTATAACAGATACATTTAATCCTGTTTTTCCTAGTCTGCGGTATTGCACCAGTATATTGAGTTTTGGAAAATAAAAATACAAGAAAATGTTTGAAGCCGGTGGCCGTCGGCATCAAATATTCCCTCTCGTTGCACCTGGCTTCTTCAGCAAGCTTTGCAAGGCTGACAAATGTTGGGTATAAACCTCTCGCGGAGTAGCATTGTGTTGAATACAAACAGCAGCAGCCTTGCCTACTACTTCGCCCATCATGCCACAGGTCTTCATCACCCTGACAGGGCCTAACCCTGTTTTGGTTACACTGATGCACCTTCCTGCCATGAAGAGATTTTTGATGTTCCTGCTGTAGAGGGCTCTATAGGGCGCCCAGTATTCACCTCCGTACTGGTATTCTTTCCCTCGTGTATAATCAGAAACGAATTCCATGTCTTCAAACCCCTCTTTGAATTCTTTTTTGGGCGTATGCAGGTCCACATGCCAGGAGCAGGGAAAGGCAGCATCTTCATACTTGCGTTGTTGTTTGAAGTCCTCCGCATCCAAGACTACATCTCCCATCAACCTCCTCGATTCGCGTTTTCCTGCAATAAAGGCAGCCCAACCCAATCGGTGTTTGGGATACATGCCATCCACATTCTTGATGACATCCCATGCGCCATACATGGCCCTGAAATTGTGATCCCGGATGAGTTCTATTTCATTGACCTGATCCTTGTTGAATCCACTTTCCCAATACCACATGTTGGCAAATGAATCGAGTCCCTCCTTCCCAAAAGTTTTCACTCCCTTTCTTCCGGGAAAAGGTTTATCCGCCAAATCCAATGCCCATGGGCAACGCGGAAAGGGCTGATCATAATCGCCCATTTCACATTTCATGGCCAAAGCACTTTTATCCTTGCACTCACAGGCCAGCACATCCTCTCTGTTGGTGGCATCCAGCACATTGAACAGGTTGGTGCTGCCCATCAACTGTTCGATCTTGTACTCATGATCTGCACCGGCTTTGAAGCCGATGGTGGCATCACCGGTACAATCCGAAAAGAGTTTTCCTTTCAACCGGTAGCGGCGAGCATTAAGTGTACTTTGAATCACAACTGCCTTGATCGTATCCCCTTCTGTTTCCACTTTGATGACCCGATGGTTCAGCTTGAGGGTGATGTTGGGTTCTGCCCTGACCACCTTCAGCTTCAAAGCATCGTCATAGTATTGCGCAGCAACACCATTGAATACCTGACCTGATTGTTTTACGATCGGAGGAAGAATCTCGTTCACAATATCTCCCACATGAGGATACAACGATTTGTTGGTATGTCCCTCGGGCCATACACGCACTTCCGAACTGCCATTGCCGCCAAGCACAGGACGGTCCTGTATCAGGGCCACTTTCACACCATTGCGTGCTGCTGCTATGGCCGCACAAGTGCCTGCCAGTCCACCACCGGAAACGATGAGGTCGAATTCACCGCCTTCTTCCGGCTGCTCGGACAGCCCCAGTAACTTTCTCCTGAATTTGGTGAGCTGTTCGATATCATGGGTTGGAACAAAAGAGCTGTCTTTGCAAAACAAAATCGCCTCACACCTCCCTTCAAAGCCTGTCAGGTCATGCAGAGCCAATTTGGTTTTTTTGGTAACGGTTACCTTGCCACCATCATGCCAATGCCAGGTAGCACTTTTGGTACCAAAGGTTTCTTGCAATGGTTTTCCATTGACCAAGAGTTGAAATTTACCGGGTGCTCCAGGCGCTTTCCAGGGTGCCACCCAATCTTTGGTGCGAACCCAAACACGGTAGGTGCCGGCAGATGGAAACTCCACATCAGTCGTTGCATCCTGCACGGGAATTCCCAGTCCATGTGCCAACAGGTAAGGGGACCCCATCTGGTCCATGGATTGCTGATCCAACTCCCAGCCACCATGGCTTTTGAATTGTTCTGCTTCCACAAAAAGAAATTCTGAGGATGCATGGGAAGGGGTTGCTTCTGCAAATGCATGCATTTTTCCTGCCAGCAAATAGAGGCTGGTATTGCCAACAAGACCTACAAATTGACGCCTTTTCATAATGAATTAAAAGATACTACAATCTGTCTGTCTATTTATAGGCATTGCCTATTTTTTCTCAATCTGGGTTAACTCGTATTTTTTCTTGAAATTGTATGGGTAATTGCCTGCCTACATGACCTCCACCATCGGCCACCTGCATCCGCTTCTTGTCCATCTGCCCATCGGCATCCTGCTGCTGGCATTTGTCGTTTCCCTGCTGCCCAAAAAGAAATGGGAATCCATGGCAGAAGCTGTGAAGTTGGCATTGTTGATCGCATCGATCGGCGCGTTGGCATCCTGTGTTGCCGGTTACCTTCTCTCCCTTTCCGGTGACTATGAAGAAAAACTGGTGACCCTTCACCTGCGATTGGGCATCGCCACTGCAGCACTCTCCCTTGTCTCCTATTTTGTGGCCCCTTACAGGCGTCAACTCATCTGGATCACTACTGTAACAATGGCTGTTGCCAGTCACTATGGGGGTACGCTGACCCATGGAGAGGGCTTTCTGTTTGGGTCAACAAAAGTCGCAAGGGTTTCTTATGATAAAGAAGAATCAGCCACAGATACAACAATCATCACTAAGTCAGACACCCTTTTGTATTCTGCCTATCAGCAGGAGATCCAACCGATCCTCAAACAGAAATGTTACAGCTGCCACTCAGCATCAAAAATGAAAGGAGGACTTCGCCTTGATGGAGAAGCCTTCATACGAAAAGGAGGAAAACACGGAACCATCCTGAAGCCCAACGATCCACAACATTCAAAGCTCTACACCCATCTGTTGCTTCCGATGGAAGACGAGAACCACATGCCCCCCAAAGGGAAAAAACAACTTTCATCCGCTGAGATTGAAAGCATTCAACATTGGATTGTAGCGGGCGCAAGCTTTGAGGGCAAGAAAAAAATAACCAAAGCGACTGAAACAATTGCAGCATCCAAAACCGATGCCGATCCCATTGCTTCCATTGCCATACCCACTGCAACCCGATCCAAACCTTTGGGAATGGAGGCAGCTGTCCTGCAGGAATACCAATCCATCACAACGCAGCTGGATTATAACATGGATGTCAAACCCATCCTGTCCGACAAATGCTTTGCCTGTCATGGTCCCGATAAGGCCAAACAAAAAGCAGGATTGCGTCTAGACAAATCAGCATCTGCATTCGGGCCCCTGCCGGAAACGCCCGGAAAATTCGCGATCAAAAGCCGCGATATTCAAAACAGCGAAGTCTTCCACCGCATCCTCTCCCGTGATCCGGAATATGTCATGCCCACACCGGGATCTCACCTCACGCTTAGCGCCAAAGAAAAAGCCACCATCATCAAATGGATCGAACAAGGTGCCGAATACAAACCGCACTGGGCCTTTGTGAAACCGCAACGCAAGGAACCACCCACCGTGATGGGTGCAGAAAACGCAATCGATCGTTTTGTAAGAGCGCGACTGACGAGCCTGAACCTGCAACCATCCACCAAGGCTTCGAAAGAATTGCTGTTGCGGAGAGCAAGCCTCGACATAACAGGACTTCCACCTACACCGGAAGAGATGGATGCATTCCTGGCCGACAAGCGTGAAAATGCATTTGAAAAGCAAGTAGACCGACTGCTGCGCTCACCCCACTATGGTGAACGCATGGCAGCAGAATGGCTGGACCTGGCAAGATATGCCGATACCCATGGCTATACAGTTGATAGGATGCGGGACATGTCTCCATACCGCGATTGGGTCATCAACGCTTTCAACCAAAACATGCGTTATGATCGTTTCATCCATGAACAGCTGGCAGGTGACTTGATGCCCAATCCCAACCGCAACATGATCATCGCCACGGCCTTCAACCGCAACCACCAGCAGAACATGGAAGGTGGCATCGTTGAAGAGGAATTTCAAACGGAGTATGTGATGGACCGCACCAATACCTTTGGTGAAGCCTTCATGGCCATGTCGATCGGCTGCGCAAGATGCCATGACCACAAATACGATCCCATCTCACAGAAAAACTATTACCAGGTCTATTCCTTTTTCAACAATGTTTTGGAAGCAGGACAAATATCTTGGAACGATGATATGCCCACACCGGCATTGCCGCTGCCAACCGAACAACAGGAAACAGTGATCAAAGCATTGCAACAAAAGATCAGCGACCAGGAAAAAGAAATGGTCAGCCAATACCTGCTCTCCAAAGACCGCGCCACAAAATGGATCAGGGAGGAAAAATACAAATCACTGGATCAGGAAAGAATTCCCCAAAAAGGATTGGTCTCACAGCATACGCTGAACGGTACATTGTCAGACCAACTGGATACCAGCAAGAAAGGGGAAATGGAACACGATTGGGGGTCCAAAGGAGACAAGCCCGTCTTCACCAAAGGCAAAGAGGGAGAAGGCTTGCAGCTGAATGGTGACGTTTACCTCGACCTCAACCATACCGGCGTATTTCGCAGTGCGGATCCCTTCACCATCGGCATCTGGGTTTGGATACCCAAGCATTTCAAAGAGGGCGTTATCTTTCACAAGGCCGATGCGGAACGCTTGTACAATTTCAAAGGCTACAGCGTATCCGTTAAGAACAACCGCTTCGAACTGATCATGGCCCATACGGCTCCATCCAATGCCATCATCAAAAAAACAATGCAGGATATCCCGCGAGACAAGTGGATCCATCTATCGCTTGTCTATGACGGGTCTTCCAAAGCAGCAGGACTCGATCTTTACCAGGATGGTGCAAGACTTGCAACAGAAACCATAAAAGATAGACTCTACAAAGACATCATCTTCTTCAACAAGAATGAACCGGCACTGCAGATTGGCGGTTGGTACAGAGGCGCAGGGTTCACAGGAGGCAAGGTGGATGAGGTACTGGTCTACAACCGCAGGCTGACGGAATTTGAATTGAACATGCTGGCTGGTAAACAGAACTGGACAAACCTTGCGGCAAAAGGCCAGGATCAACTCACGGTTCAGGAAAGAGAGATCTTGTCATCCTATTACAGCAATGCCATCGACCAACTGGTATCCAGTTCTTTAAGAGAACTCAAAACATCGCGCACAGCGCTGTTGGATGAAATGCGAAAAGTGAAAGAGCTGATGGTGATGGAAGAGATGCCCACTCCGAAAAAATCATATTTGCTGCAACGGGGACAATACAACATGAAAGGCGAAGAAGTTTCAGCCAACACACCGGAAGAGATCTTACGCTTTCCAAAAGGATTGCCCAACAACCGATATGGACTCGCACAATGGTTGACGCATCCCGATCATCCCCTGACGGCAAGGGTAGCCGTGAACCGCATCTGGCAACAATTCTTTGGCATGGGTCTCGTAAAGACAAGTGAGGACTTTGGCAACCAGGGAGCCTTGCCTTCTCATCCTGAACTGCTCGACTGGCTGGCGGTGGAGTTTCGGGAATCCGGATGGAATGTGCAGCATATCATCAAACTGATCGTTCTCTCCGATACTTATCAGCAATCGTCCCTTGCCACTGCATCGCTTCGCGAAATGGATCCGGAAAACAAATGGCTGGCCAGAGGGCCCGCCAACCGACTGACGGCAGAGATGATGCGCGACAATGCACTGGCGGCAGCAGGTCTCCTCAACAAAAAAACAGGTGGACCCAGTGTGAAGCCCTATCAGCCTGCAGGATTGTGGGAGATCAATTCTGCGAGCTATGTACCAGACAGCACCGATGCAGTCTACAGAAGAAGCCTCTATGTAGTGGCCAAGCGTACGGTGCCCCATCCCACCTTGGCAACCTTTGATGCTTCGGAGAGAAGCTCCTGTTTGTCGCGCCGACAAAAAACAAACACCCCTCTGCAAGCCCTGGTATTGCTGAACGATCCAACTTATGTGGAAGCCGCTAAAGTACTGGGGGAACAGATGACCCAATTTGGAAATGCAACGGATGCCATCCGATACGCTTACCGTCGTTTGAGTGCGAGAATACCCTCCGAGAAAGAATTGCAATTGCTGCTTGCCCTCCAAAAAAAGGAGTTGGAAAAATTCAGCAGCAAACCGGAAAAAGCAAAAGGTTGGTTGAAAACAGGTCTTTACAAAACAAACAACCAATTGAATCCAGCCATGATCGCAGCCAATGCCGTGGTGGCCAATACCATTTTGAACAGCGATGCCGTCATCACAAAAAGATAACATGGGACACCATCACGAAGAAAAAAGAATCCAGGATCCGGCCTTAGGGGATCTCTATCGCCAACTGGATCGGCGGAATTTCTTGAACCGTTCGGCGATGGGGATGGGTGCTTTTGCTTTGCAGCAATTGTTGTCGCCGCTGGGAGCACATGCCGGATCACTCGAAGAACAGATTCAAGCGGCCTTGCCAACGATCGCACCCAAAGCCAAACGCGTGGTCTTTCTTTTCATGGCCGGTGGTCCCTCGCAATTTGAAACCTTTGATTACAAACCCCAGCTGCAAAAACGATACGGAACAGAATTGCCGGATTCAATCAGAAAGGGACAACGCCTTACGGGCATGAGTGCCAATCAATCTTCCCTGCCGGTGGTTCCTTCAGTTTACAAATTCAACCAGCATGGAAAGTCCCGCACCTGGGTAAGCGACCTGCTTCCTCATACGGCCAATGTGGTGGATGAGCTTTGCATCATCAAATCCATGTTCACCGAACAGATCAACCACGATCCGGCCATCACGTTTTTCCAAACGGGACACCAACTGCCGGGCAGGCCCTCAATAGGATCCTGGATCAGCTATGGACTCGGATCGGAGAACAAGAACCTGCCTGCATTCATTGTTCTGGTTTCGAAAAATGCCTCCAAGGATCAGCCGCTCTATGCGCGCCTTTGGGGCAATGGATTTCTTCCTGCTGAACACCAGGGGGTGCAATTCCGTTCCGGCAGCGATCCCGTTCTCTTCCTGAAAGATCCGGAAGGCTATGATGGTGCCGACAGAGAAGAGATGCTGCAATACCTGCGCCAATTGAACCAACTGCAGAACGAGCCCTGGTCGGACCCCGAAGTGAATGCCAGGATTGCACAATACGAAATGGCATTCAAGATGCAAACCTCCGTGCCGGAGATCATGGACCTGTCCAAGGAACCACAGGAGGTATTCGATCTTTATGGCGAAGACAGCAAAGACAGCGGCACATATGCCGCCAACTGTTTGCTGGCAAGAAAATTATTGGAGAAGGATGTTCGTTTTGTGCAGTTGTATCACCAGGGATGGGATCACCATGGTTCACTACCCAAGGGCATTGAACACCAATGCAAACAGATCGATAAACCCACTGCAGCATTGGTCACCGATCTCAAGCGGCGCGGTATGTTGGATGACACGCTGGTCGTCTGGGGTGGTGAGTTTGGTCGCACGGTTTATTCTCAAGGGAAGGTATCTCCCGAAAATTATGGTCGCGATCACCATCCCCGTTGTTTTACCATGTGGATGGCGGGTGCCGGCGTGAAGAAGAGTTTCAGCTATGGCGTGACAGATGACTTCAGTTACAACATTGTGAAAGACCCGGTACACATCCACGATTTTCAAGCCACACTGCTGCACCTGATAGGAGTAGACCATGAGCAACTCACTTTCAAATTCCAGGGCCGCCGTTTCAGGCTGACCGATGTGCATGGAAAAGTAGTGAAGGATATCCTAAGCTGATATTGTATCGCCAACGTTGATGATCCCGAAAGACTTGGGTATGACGTTCTGCCCGAAATAGATCTTGTTGTTGCGCTTGCGATAAGTAGATAGGGTTGCCAAGGGTTCTTGCCCCGCTGCTCCTGTTGCCTGATCAATCGTTGTCATCAGACAACGCGCACAGGGCTTGACCCCCAGCATCTTAAGACCATTAATGCTGAATGATTTCATCTGATCTTCCTGGTGCGGTTCTCCTCCGGTGAAAACAATATTGGGACGGAACCGATCCATGGGCAAGGAATGTTGCAATTGTGCATTGAGATGATCCAAGGAGGCTTGTCCGATCATGAGCATGGGATACCCATCCGAAAAAGAAGTGATCTCTTTTTCAAAAGCATAATCAGGATCCACTTCTCTTCTGCTGCCATCAGGCATGTAAACCAATCGCAACTTCATGCCCACGCGTTCTGAGAACCAGGTATCTGCAGCTACATTGATCGCAGTGGCACGACAAACATCCTCCCAAATGGTTACTTCCAATGATTGATCTGCCGCAACCTGCAAGGGAACAAACAGTTTGTTGGAAGGATCTTGCTGGTGGTATACGATCAGGTGATCGGCATCGATAGCTGTCCTGAAAAGCGCTAGTTGCTTGTGCTCGCGTTGGGTGATGAAGCGGCCCTGTTCATCGATCAACATCCAGCGGCGATCGTATTGGAATCCTCTTTCTCCCACATGGGTAGATTGAACTTCAATGCCGCCAAGCGACTTGATGGGATAAATAAAAAGTTGGCTGACCGTCAGCATATTCCTTACTTGACAGTAATGATGAAGGAAGAAATAATTTCTTGACCCCCTTTGCTCAATCCTTTCACTACGATCTTATAGTCACCGAGCGCATCGGACGTATTGAATCGCAAAGAGACAGTCCCAGAGGCGTCAGGTTTCAGCGACTGTTCTTTCAGCAAGAGGTTGCGGCTATCAGGCATGCGTTCGTTCGAAGCACTGAAAACAGGCGCCTGCAAGGATGCGGTTTCCTGCACTCCTTTGAAAGAAGTGATCAGGTCATTGTCACCATTGGACAACAAGGCTCTGTCGCCACGATAGGTCTTGAAATGCACGATGCCACTGAATTCCACTTCTCCGATATAATACCTTCTTGTAACGAGATCAATGGATCGAACCAACAAAGGATCCGATTCGATCAATGCTTTTGAGTTTTGCAGGGGTACTCCATCCACCAGCACCAAAGGTTCTTTCTCAAAGAAAGATTTGGTGGGCAAGTTCAGGACTTGCAATACCTGCACGCCACCCTCTTTCTTCACACGCAAGGGAGGAATGATCTCGGCAATCACTTCTTCCATATTGGGGAAACGCACATATTCATCCAGCAGAAAGCGCTCATCGGGCTTTCCATAAAAATCACTGGTGTCACGGTCGGGAATGCTATAGGCACGGGATGCCTCACCGTAGAATCTTTTGCTCACACGGCTGTTGAAGATGCGCTCTTCGATATCGGTCCGCATTTCTTCTTTCAACGCAAGACAAGGAAAGGCAATGCTCTTTCTTTCTGTTTG